>PVBE011940232.1_pt1 | contig 93243 bp, 80 predicted proteins | sample 1631181 | NCBI WGS metagenome assembly PVBE01 (sample SAMN08397723, study PRJNA350692) | Marine metagenome, whole genome shotgun sequencing project. | isolation source: water | place: Pacific Ocean | collected 2012-04 | reverse complement strand
CCCCCTTGACCGTGGAGGCGACCAGCCTCGTCTGCCTGAATTTCCGCGCCATCGCGGTGTTGAAGAAGGTGCGGGACTGCTTCTGGTCCCCCATCCGGATCATCTTTTTCTTCGTGTCGAAACGGACGTTCGAAAGGGACCGGGTCGGAATCTGGATGACCGGGTTCTCCCTCTTTTGCACCTGCTTGACGACCGATTCCGCCAGTTTCACCAGCTTCTCGCGGGTGGCTTTATCCATGTCTTTCGGTTTTTTCGTGGCGCGTGCCATCATTTTTCTCCTTTATTCTTCCTCGTCCCGGGGGGCGTTTTCCGGAACGACGAGGGAGGTCGTGCCCCTGAGGAAGTCGTCCGGACTCACCTCTTTCCGGGCCTTCTTCTCCTCGATTTTCGTGACACGAATTGCCATTTCCTGGAGCTGCTTCATGAGCTTTTTCCGGTTCACCCCCGCCAGGGTATCGCACGCTTCCGCCACTTCCTCGATGTACCTTTCGAATATCGAGCGCCGCTGCAACTGGCGCGTCAGCCTCTGCCGGCGCCGGAGGAAACTCGCAACGCGTCGCCCGGCCTCCTGGATCGCCAGTTTCATCTCCTTGATGATCACGTCGTAGTGGGCGATCGCCTCCTTTGATTCGCTCGTAAAGGGAACCCAGACGGAGGCGAGGTGAACGGCGAGGACGATCGGGCCCGACGGGATCGATCCCCGGGACTGGGAGATGCCGTAATTCCGCCAGGCGGTATCCACGATCGATTCCAAAACCGCGCAGGCCCCCTGCTGGTAGAGCAGAGGGACGCGGTTGGCGAAGCGGAGCACCCGCATCGAGTCGTCCTGTCCCCACCCCCGGATCCCGTAGGCGATTCCCACCTCCACCTGGAAGGGGTTCCCACGGTAGACGGCCGGAGGACGCGTGACGGCCGAATAGAATTCCGCGGTCACCTGCTTGTGCAGTCCCTTGAGAAGATTCATTTCGCCGATCGGGGAAAGAACGTCGGTCGGCGGATTCATGATCTTCACCCGGGCGATCGCCTTGTGAAGTTTTTCCACCTCGCGAACCGCCGCGCGGGAGGGACGCATGTTCGTGCGAAGCCCCGCCGCATCGCAGATCTTCCCGGCGACGGCGGCGGAGACCCGGGAGAAGTCCGACTGCAGGAACCCTCCGAGCGTGCGCGATTTCGTCTCGTGCAGCATCTTCATCATGACGCCCAGTTCGACGCCGTGGGGATGAGGCTTGATCTCGCGCGGTTCCCGGGGAAGTTCCTCGACGGCGCGGGGATACTCGGCCCCCTTCCCGTCGGGAGACTTGTAGCTCAACTTCAGGTGTGGGTTGGCGATCGCGACCTGCTCGAGGTACTCGTCCACCGACAACCGGCCTTTCTGATACCGACCGACGATCTCCAGTCGAACCCGCGTTCCGTGGGGGCGATCCCATTCGAGTTCGTCGTCCCGGACCACGATCGGTTCGTTCCGGGTGGTGTCGATCTGCAGTTCGAAGTCGTGCGCCACCTTCCCGTTCTCCACGCGGGAAATGATGTGAATCGGCTTCCCGGTCGTCAGGAGCGAATACATTCCCGCGGCAGAAATGCCGATGCCCTGCTGTCCGCGGCTCATGCGGAGGCGGTGAAACTTCGAGCCGTAGAGCAGTTTTCCGAAGATCTTCGGAATCTGGTTCCGGACGATGCCCGGCCCGTTGTCCGTGACGATCACGACCAGGCGATCTTCCATATCCGGGACCGCTATGATTTCCACCGAGATTTCGGGCAGGATCTTCATTTCTTCGCAGGCGTCGATCGAGTTGTCGACAGCTTCCTTGACCGTCGTCAAGAGCGCCTTGCGGGGATTGTCAAACCCGAGAAGATGACGGTTTTTCGCGAAAAATTCGGAGACGGAGATTTCTCGCTGTTTCTTCGCGAGACTCGTCGCCGTTCTCCGGGATTGGGTGGCAATAGCCATAAGCTTCCCCCTCCTGAAAAGGACACCCGCAAAACAGGCGTCGATTCGGGTGTACCGGGGCTATAACACCGAAATGCCCCTTCTCTCCGCCTGTCATTATAAAGGACGTGACCCTGCGGGTAAAGCCCAAAACCCAACCCCAAGGGCTTCGCGCCTGAACGGCCAAATCCCAACGGTCAACCGCCAATATACAGATTCTTCCGGTTTTTTGGCCGTTGGCGGTTCGAATTTCCCTAGAGCGTGAAATCGAAGGCGAGGCTGAAATATAAATCCGCGCCCACGTCCCCGAAACCCGTGCCCAGGGCGAAGGAGAAAAAGGCGTAGTGATCCATCTCGCCCCGTCCGAAAAGGAGGAACATGGTTCCCGGTTCGTCGAAGACGGAGACGTTCTGGAAGGGGGAGCTGTTGTATTCCAACTGGGCTCCCGCGCTGAAGCGGGGGAGGACCCGCCAGATCGCCCCCGCCGCGAAACTGATGACCGTGGCCAGATCGTTCGTCGCGGGAAGTGCGGGCGTATTTCCGCTGTCCAGGAAGAGGCCCGCGTCGCCGAAGGGCATGACGAATCCGAGGTTCACGTGTGCCGCCCACTCTTCGGAGAACTGCGCGGAAAGGAGTCCCGCGAGGGCGAAATCGATCGTCCCGCTGGAAAGGTAGTTTTCCTGGTCCGCGACCGGAATCTTGATCTCGGCCAATCCGCCCAGGCTCACCCCCGGAAAGAGATCTTCCCAGGCCACCTTTCCGCGGAGAAGAATCGAGGCGACTCCCGGGGTGCGACTCCCGGTCGGGATGATCTGGTTGTTGTTCTCGAAGAGGACGAGGGCGCTGTTTCCCCGCGCCCTCAGTTCCGCGGTGACGATCTTCATTCCCACCTGGAGGAAATCGAGCGGCGCGTAATCGACGCCGAAGATCGCCTCGAGCCGGGTCACCTCCCAGTTGGATTGCCCCTCCGAGAGAGAAACAGGTGTGAAATCGAGAGTGGCCTCGGCATGCCAGGTATCGGCGGGATACGTGGCCGCATCTTCCAGCGAGGGGAGATGGACAAGCCCGTGGCCGGCCGCGTTCCTGGTCGAACGGAAAGGCTGGACCGCGAACCGCTCCCAGGTCGTCTTGGGTCTCGGTTTGAACGGTTTCGAAATCTCGAGCGGAAAATCCTCTTCCTGGGGAGTCTCCCCCTCGCCACGCTGTGGCGCCCCCGGTGTGGGCCCGGCTTTGGTCCAACCGTACGCCCATGCCTTTTTCCATGCGTCCCGCGCCGCCGGCGTGTTCCCCTCATTCATGAAGGCTTCCGAGCGAAGCGCCCATGCCTCGGCCAGGTAACGGTTCCGCGCGAGTTCCTGGCTCTCCTGCGCCGCCAGTTGTTCCAACCGGTCCGCTTCCAGGCGCTTTCCGTCCTGGACCGAAAAGGCCATGAGAAGAAGGAGCAATTTCACCCGAGTATCCCCTAACGATTCCGCCTGATTCCATCCGCAGGCGAGGCGGCATTATAGCAGACGGATTCCGGGGGTAAAATTATTCCTGATTCGTCCGCAAAAAGATCAGTCGCGAATCGGGACCTTGATTCCGGCACACCGATCGGATATAACCCCGGTCCCTCCAAGAGGAAATCCGTGCGTATTCTGCCGCTTATCGTCGTTCTGATCGCCGCGTTCCCCGTCGACGCCCTTGCGTCCAACGGGCTGAAACCCCCCGCCGCTACACCCAAATCATACGGCCGCGGAGGCGTCGAAACCGCCTGGCCCGACTCGGCCCTCAGCATGCTTGCAAATCCCGCTTCCATCATATACGTGCCCGACGAGCAGGTGGACATCCTCGCGGGAGTCTTCACCCTCGGCGGCGGCGGATATTCCGATTCCCGGAATTCCGGCGTCACCTCCGCGATCACAGCCCTCCCCTTCGGGAACCTCGCTTTCGTCTTCGACCTGGACCAGACCGAGGACGAACTCATGGAAGAGCTCCGAACTTCCGACCCGGTTTACCGGGAACTCGGGAAGAAAAGCCGTTCCCGCCCCGGGTTCCCCACCCTCTCGGAATCGATCTTCGGAAGCCGGCAGGACGTGGACCGAAAAATCGTCCTCAAGATCGACCGGATGCCCCGATCGCTGACCGTGCTCGCACAGGGGAAGAACGCGGTCCTCTCCGGCATATCGGTGGTCGCGAATTATTCCCCGACATCGGGAACCCGGTTCTACTCGCACATCCTCGCCTCCCGGAATACGGATGTCCCGCTCGACGGACCGGAAAAAATGATCGCCCGCTTTACGAACCTGGTCAACCCCCTTCCCGACCTCCCGCAGGAGATCGTCGTCTACTACCATCTTCGGGCGGATTCCCGCGGAAAAATTCTCGTTCGCGTTCTCCTCGACGGGAGGGAGGAAGGAGAGGAAACGGCAGACTCTCCCCGGAATGAAAAGAGGGAACCGGAACGCCCGGAATTCCAAGTGCCGCGCTTCCGGCACGAACTGCAGGAGGCGAAACGGGGGAATTCTTCCCTGAAATTCGGGATCGGTGTTTTCGCACAATCGGGGGCGCAGACGGAATTGACCATCGCCACCGAATTGTATCCCGAGGGGGCGGATTCCCGGGCCCAATTCGCCCTGGTCTCCCTGACACCGACGATCGCCTTCCAGGTCGGCGACCTCTTCTCCTTCGGCGCGACTCTCCAACTGAGTCGAAGCGAACTGGAAATGGGAACTCCGGTCACCCAGGATCCGAACCTGATGCAGGGGGAGGTATTTCCTCCCAACAGCCTGGATGGCCTCCTCACCGGCGCATTCGGAGTTCCTTCCCAATTCGGCCCGGCCATGAAATACACCCTGAACACCTCCGACACGCACGCCCCCGGCACCACCCTTCCGCCCCACACCGCCAAGGAGAACGACCCGCTCTTCTCCTCCATCACCGGGAAGGCCGATATCGCAAAGATGGTCTCGTACGGGGCGGGCGCCCGGTTCGGTTTCCTCGTCCCGGTTTCCGACCGACTCATGATCGGCCTGACCTGGCAGACCCCGAGCTTCCTTCAGAATTTCCAGGGAAAGGCGAAGATCGATTTCAACCGACTCCTCGAGGCGATGGACAACACCACCACCCAGGGACATTCCAACTATATCACCGCGGTCAACTTTGGCGGCTTCCTCAACATCAACGCGGAAGCCCGCTTCACCTTCAACCAGGTCTGGGAACAGGGCGTCATCGACATCTACTCCGACTTCCTGAATCCGGGAGGCGAACCCCAACTTCTCCTCGCCAACCAACCCCTCCCGAGCGGAAGCATCAAGAACTCCATGCCCAACGGCGGCGTGAACGGCTTCACCGGGGAATACGACCTCGAGATCGTGGACTTCCAGATGCCGCAGGAAATCAGTCTCGGAATGTCCTACCGCCTCTTCGACTGGATGACGGTCGGGTTCGACTACCGCCGCATCTTCTGGTCCCAGACGATGAAGAGCTTCAAAACGAAGCTCACCAACGGCACGAACCCGGACGTGAACTACCTGGTGGGGTCGCCCGACCTGGAGATCACCCTGCCCCTGGATTGGAATGACCAGGACGTGATCGCCCTCGGCGCGGAATTTCAACCGCTTCCCTGGCTCGCGGTCCGGGCGGGCTGGAACTGGGGAAACAACCCCGTCCCGGCGGAGACACTGCTCCCCATTCTCCCCGCCATCACCGAGCACCACGCCTCCTTCGGCGCCTCCGCCGCCTGGGGGGCCTTCTCGTTCGACTTCGCCTTCATGCACTCCCTGGAGAAGACCGTCCACATCGGAACGAGCAGGCACGGCCGCGACCTGGACAACTCCCGCTTCAGCGTCAGCCAGAACTTCATCACGTTGGGGATGCAGTATGACTTCTGATCCGAACCTCCGCCGATGGGACGGGAAAAAGAAGGGGCACTACGAGGTCTGGTACGTCACCTTCAACGTGGAAGATCGCGGCTACTGGATCCGGACGACCCTCCGCGCCCCGCATGACGGTCCCCCGGAAGGAGCCCTCTGGTTCCTCGAATTCGTCCCCGGCCACGCGCCGCGCGCCTGGAAGGAACCGATCGACCCTCCCGGATCGATGCAACTCCGGGGAAAAGCGGGAGAGGCTTCCTGGGACATCCGGCTCGGGTCCGAAGGGCCGAAAAACTTCCGCCTGGTTCCCGCCGCGCTACGTCCATTCGTCGGGACGAAAACGGTCGCGCCGCATCTCGACGCGCGCGTCAGCGGAACCCTTCGGATCGGCGACAAAGAGATCCGGTTCGAGAACGCCCGCGGATCCCAGACCCACCTCTGGGGAAAAGGGTACGGTCGCGGCTGGGCCTGGGCGCACGCGAACTTCGACGGGGGCGCCTTCGAGGGACTCGGCGGCCGCAAACCCGCGATCGCCTCTCTCTTCGCCACGCACGAGGGACGGACGTGGAATCTCAACACGCTCTTCTCGGTGATAAAAAACCGTTCGATCACCCGCCCGGAGCCGACCGGGTGGAGATTCGGGGGAACCAGCCACAACCGGGAGATCGCGGGAAAAATCACCTGCAACCCCCTCCACATGGCGGGCGTCACCTACCACGGCACGCGCGGAGAGAAGATCTACTGTTACAACACGGAGATCGCGCAGATCGCGCTCGACCTGAAAACGCGCCAGGTGTTCGGCGCGCCCTGGAAAGTCGTTGCCGAAATCCGCGGCACCGCGCACTACGAAATCGCCGGGCGAGAACCGATCGAGGGGATTCCGATCCTGATCGATTGACCCGGGAGGGCGCCCGGGGAGCCAACCGCAAAGTCGCAAAGACGCCAGGTTTCGGATTTCTTTTTGGCCGTGATTTGGTGCCGAAAACGAAAACGTAGCCCCTGGAGAACGCCCGCAGGTTTCTCCAAAACCACCTCTTGTCCTGCCGCCTTCGCGTCTTGCTGTTGAAGAACAGTTCCCGGGACGAACTTACCGGATCGACTTGAGCGCTTCGGCAGCCCGCCCGGAGGCCTCCGTTCCCTTGTAGTCTTCCTTGACCATCTTCAACCCCTCCCGGGCGTCTTCCTTCTCGCCAATGTCGCAGAGGACCAGGAGGGCCTCGATCTTCCGCAGGCCGAGAGCGACGAGAGATTCGCGCTCGTCCCGGACCTCGTCCGCCTGCTTCGGAGAAAGTTTTTTCGTCGCGTCCGCCAACCGTTTCAACGCGGCCGCGATCCTCCCAGCATCATGCTCCATCAGGGCCATCCCGATGTGAATCCGCCCCTCGACGGACGATCCCCGGCAGTTCCCGGCGAGAGACTTGCCCGCCTTCAATTGCGCCGATAACTCGGGAAACGCTCCGATCCGCTCGATTTCCTTCAGGGCATATTCCACGATCCGGTCGTCCGCCTTCTTCACCTCCGGATACCCCGGTTTGTTCATCTTTTCGAGAATCCTGCAGAAGGAGTCGAGCGCTTTCGAATTCTTCTTCTGCCGGAGAAATTGCAGACCCTTGTTGTATTCCGCCTCAAGAATTTTACAGTACAGCGCGACCCGGGTTTCGACCGTTTTCATCAGCGTCCGGATCCCGCTGGAACTGGCCCGCCCGGCACGTTCGAACTCGTTCGCGTACTCGTCCATCCCGATCAGCATCGGCGCCCGCCGGATTTTGAATTCGGTGCAGAGGGGATCATTTCGCTCGAAGGGTTTCTTCACGAAGATCCAGGTCTCCCGGGACGCCTTCCGCAGGTCCTCCCCGTTGAAGCCGGTCGAAGGTTCCTCCACCTCCGGATCATGAAAGTAGAGGAAAATAAAACGCCCCTTGCCCTTGGCCTTCTCCTTCGCCTGTCCGAAGTCTTCCTCCCAGTCGACACCCCGGTTGCGCCAACCTCCTCCGCGCCCCCCCCCCTGCGCCCAGGCGGACGAATCCAGGAGGAGGAAAAGGGCCGTAGCGGCCAATAGAACGGAAAGAAGTGAAAATCGCCGATTCATCTCCGAAACCCCTTTAATTCAACTTGACTCGAACCATCCCGCTCATTATATTTACGCCCTTCGAGGAATCAATGGCTCATAAAAAAGGACAAGGCTCAAGCCGAAACGGACGCGACAGCCAGCCGAAAATGCTGGGGGTCAAGCTCTACGGTGGCCAGACGGCCAAACCGGGCTCGATCATCATCCGTCAACGCGGAGCGAAGTTCCGCCCGGGCTTCAACGTCGACCGGGGACGCGATTTCACCCTTTTCTCCCTCATCCACGGCAAGGTGAAATTCGAATCCGGAAAGCGCGTCAGCGTCTATCCCGCCGATCAGCCGGAAGCGTAGAAACCCGCCCTTTTTTTCTCCCCCCCCTTCCCCGTTCGTGTAAATATCATCTCCTTTCACGATAATGGTGAACCCCCCCTCTTTCCATGCGTCAAAGGCGGTGGGGTTACTCTACCCGGAAATTCGATGGAGGCATACAATGCATCGGATCAAGATCGCGCTGATCCTTTCTCTTTCCACCACCGGTATTCTCTTCGCCCTCCCCTCCGGCACGCCGCTGGAGCGCGGAGAAGAGGCGCTGAAAGACCGGGATTACCCGGGGGCGATCTCCCTCCTGGAGAAAGCCCACGCAAAAGCGACGGAGGGCAAGGACCGGATCCTCTACCTCCTGGCAACGGCAAATCAGTACGCCAAGCGATACGACAAGGGAATCGCCGCGTGCGAGCAACTCCTCCGGGAGCATCCGGAGTCCGGATGGGCCGACAAGGCCTGGTTCAAGAAGGGAGACCTCCTCTCCCTGAAAAAGGAAGACGAACTGGCCGCCCGGCTTTACGAGGCGCGCGTGGCGGCCACCTCCTCCCCCGAACGGCGCAAACCGCTCGCGATGATCTACGTGACGGCGGCCCGAACCTTCCTCCGTCCGGAGGAAGAAGACGACCCCTCCTTCAAACTGAATTACGCCGCGGCGCACCGCCTGCTCTTGAAGAGCCTCGAATTGAAGGCACTCGGAGACGGGGAAGAACCGGTCCGCTTCGACCTGATCACCTGCGAGGAGAAGGGACGCTTCAACCGGAACCAGCTTCTCGCTTCCTGCGATCTCTTCCTCGAAAAGTTCGCCGGGAGTGACCGGGCTTCTTCCGTGAAACGAACCCGCGGATCGGCCTTCCGACAGCTCAACCGGACGTGGGAAGCGATCCAGGCGTGGAAAGCCCTGGTGAAGGACCACCCGAAGAGCGAAGAAGCGCCCAAGGCGTTGCGCGCGATCGCCGACGCCGAGCCCGGGGCCCGGGGAATGGATGCCCTGCGCGCGCTGATCAAACGATACCCCGATTCTCCCGAAGCGCCTCCCGCCGCGCTTGCCCTGGCCATGAGACTCTCCCGGTATGAAGATCTCCGCGAAGAGGCGCTCCTCGCCTGCCACCACGTGGTGAAGAGTTGGCCGAAAAAGAAGGAAGCGCCCACCGCCCTCCTCCAGATCGCCTCTCTTCAAAGAGCGGGAGAAAACCTCGACGCGGCGATCGCCACCTGCGAAGAATTTCTCAAGGCGTATCCCGAGAATCCACGCTGGGGAGAGGTCCGACAGCGGATCGCGGATATCCGGTACACGAAAGCGCACAACGAATTTCTCCGGGAAAACTTCGCGGGAGCGAGAAAGGGTTTCGATGCGTTCCTGGCCACCTACCCCACCGACACCCGCACGAGGAAGATCGGACTCCTCCTCGGCGCCATGCTCGAGAAAGAGAAGAAAGGAACGGAGGCCGTCGAACAGTACCGCCGCGTGGCGCAACGATATCCCCGCACCGGGGAAGCGCGGAAGGCGCGCATCTCCGCCGCCAAAATCCTCGAGAAGGAAAAGAAATTCGACGAAGCGATCCGGGAGTACGAGAAGGCGAGAGCCCACAACGAGATCCTTCGGCTTCGCGCGGAAGCGCTCGCCATTCGCACGGACCGGGTCTTCCCCACGACGGTTCCCGCGGTCATCACCCTCACATCCCGGAACCTCGAGAAGATCAGCTTCCGTCTCTGGGCGCTTGACCTGAAAGATTATTTCGAGAAACGGGGATCCACGGCCGGCCTCCACGAGATAGAGGTGGGCGTCATCGCCCCCGACCACGAGTGGGAACACGAGATCGAGAACTACCGGAAGCACGAGCAATTCGAGGTCCCGGTCTCCCTCCCGGCGAAGGGATCGGGCGCCTACATCGTCACCGCCCGCTCCGGAGAGCGGGAGGCGACCACGGTCATTCTCGTATCCGACCTCGCCTTCGTCGCCAAGGTGGGCCATCGCGGCGCGACCCTCTTCGGACAGGACATGCGGCGCAACAAGCCGCTCAAGACCGTCCCTTTCCGGATGGCGGTGAACGGAAAGATCTTCAAGGAAGGCACGGAGACCCTGCCTGGAAACAACGTCTCCATCCTCGCCGAGGTCCTCGGCAATTTCGCGTTCCAGAACTCGAACATTTCCGGCGTTCGCCGGGAATCGAAACGGAGCCCCGTCGCCCTTCTCCTCCCGGACCGGTCGAGATACGCGAAGACCGACCTGATCGTCCTGCGCATCCTCGTGCGGGACGTGAAAGAGAACCGATGGATCGTTCCCGGAAGCGGAAAGACCTACACGCTCGTGGGAAAGGCGCAGAACGGGCGCGAAATCCTCCGAAAAAAACTGAAACTCTCTCCCCGGGGCACGACGACGGAAGAATTCCGGGCCTTCCCGGGAATCTCGACCCTCCAGTTCTCGATCGTGGAACGGGACCAGGGAGTCTTCCGGTCGATCGGCCGGGTCCATGTCTCCGTTATCCCTACCGCCTCCAAAACCGGCCGCTTCCAGTTCCTCCTGGAAGAGAAGTCATGGTTCTTCGGCGACGACGTTCCGGTCACCCTCCTTCTTCGCGACCAGACCGGGCGCCCGATGCCCTTCCGAAAAATCGAATGGCGCGTGGCGGGAGATCGGAAATGGCGGGACGCGACGACCGGGAAGCGCGGGGAATTCCGGACCACGATTTCCGATACGGAACGATTCGAGCAGAGTGGATGCTTCCTCGAGGCAAGATACGGCTCCCTGCACGATTCCAGGCCGATCGCTCTTCTGCCCCGCGGGTTCCGCCTCGAAATCGATCCGGCCACCCGAAGTCGCGAAGTCGTCCTTGCCGGTGAATCAAAGACGATCCATGTATTGATGAAGAACTTCGCGGGCGACCCGGTTGCCCCGAAATTGAAATGGCGGGTCACCCGGAAGGACAAGGCGGGAGTCGCCATCCCCGTCGCGGAAGGCGCCCTCGCGACCAAGGGAAAAGGATCGTTCTCCTTCACCCCGAAGGAAGGCGGAATCCACACGATCGTCGTCCGGGGAAGGCAGGCGGACGGAACCCCCGTCCGAATCCAGACCGCCGTGAGCGTCAGCGACGCGAAGGACAAGACCCTCCTCAGAATCCTCTCCGAACGGGACGAGTTCGACCCGGCGAAACCAATTTCCCTGACGATTCATTCCCGTGTCGACCGGGGTCCCGCCTACGTCATCGTAGAGAACGAGCGGATCGAGTGGAGCCGGGCCGTCACCATCGAGAAGGGAAAGAACCCCCTCTCGCTCGACCTGGATGGGAAGCGATTGAGAAACTTCCGCGTCTCGGTCGTGATGATGAAGGGGAAGAAGTTCCACCACGCGATCCGGGACTTCACCATGCCGGAAGCCCCTCCGCTGGAAATCACGACGGACCAGGAAAAATACCGCCCCGGAAGCGACGTCACCGTTACGGTCCAGGGCCGGCGCAACGGCGAAATCTGGATCCAGGTGTCGGAGGAACTGTCCCATTTCCTGAATCGGGGCACCGTCAACCCCCGCCGCCCCGGACCCTACTTCTCCACGAACGCGTCGAATACCGTCTATTTCAGGGGCGTCTCCGCGCAGGTCGACCGGGAACTGGAGAACGCACTCGCAAGGCTGGCGGACATGGAGGAGGGCGTCAACGTCATGATGGACAAGTCCCTGGGGAGGAACGCCCAGGCCCACGCCTTGTCCGTACCAGAAAAGAAGGCGGATATGTTCGCGGAACAGTCCGGAGAACGCTATGGGAGAAGCCGTTTCGGCGGCGGGAGCGGTGGAAAGCAACTGGGAATCCTCCCCACCGTGCAGGCGCGCCCCCTTCTGCTCGCCTCGAAGAAAGCGGACGGGAAGGGCCGGGCCACTTTCACCTTCCAACTTCCCCTTGGAAACGGCAAATACCATATCCGCGCGTATGCGATCGATCCCTCCAACGCGATCTCCCACGCCACGATCGAGCGGACCGCGTTCGCCCCGATCGAAGTCGTCCTCCATACCCCCGACGCCATCCGGAAAGGGGATCGCGCCGTGGCCTCCGTCTTCGTGACAAACCACTCGGACAAACCGATCAAGACCGAACTGGGAACCGTTCCCGCCCATGCCGTGGCGGAGTTCCCCGTCCCGCTGAAGCCGGCCTTTTCCGTCACGGTCGACGGCCGGAAATATAATAAAACGATTCCGTTCCTCCCCTCGAAACCGGAAAACGTCGCGGTGGGATCGGGGTCGAGCTTTGAAGTCGGACCCAAGAACGCGACTCCGATCGCCCTCTCGGTCCTCGTCGCTTCCTCCACGAAGGATCGACTCCTCGCCCTCGCCCAGGGGACCACTCCCTTCATGGAAACGGCCGACCTCGCGACCGCGGTCCTCGCCCACGCCCTCGCCGGAAGTCCGGAAGCGAAACGGCTCGCGCGGGAACTCGTGTTCACCCCCGATACCGGGGACATCCCGAGCGAGGCGCTTCGTCACATCGCCCTCGCGCAGACCGCCGGAAAGGAGAAACCCTCCCCGAACCGGTTGAAGTCTCTCTTCAGCCGGACACCCCATGACGGTCAAAAGGCGATCCTTCTCTTCGCGCTCTCCCACACGGACGACGCGCCCTTCGCGTACGTGAAACGCCTGCAACGAAACGCGGAATCCCTTTCGCCCCGGACCCGCGCCATCGTCGCGATCCTGCTCGAGAAAGAGGGACGCGCGGACGAGGCGAAGGTGATGCGCCATTCGATCCGGGACGCCTCCGCGGCGGCACTTTCCTACGCGGATTGGAGCGACTCGGAAAACACAACGCGCGCGTTCCTCGCCCTCGCGGGAGGGACAGTCGACCTGGTGAAGAACGCCCCCGTCCACGCCTTCGAGCGCGCCACGTACGCGCTGGCCATCTCCGGATCTAAATTCGCCCGGAAGAAGATCCAACTTCGGGTAAACGGGAAAAAGTGCGCCCCCGGCGAAATCGACCCGTCCCTCCTGGTCGCCGGTCCGCAGAAGATCGACGCGAAAGGCGGGTATGCCCTCGCCCGTTTCCACTTCACCGGAGATGCGCAACCCACCTCCCTGGAAATCACGACCCAAAGAACCCACCGCTGGCCGGACCTGATCGTCGACGGAACGAAAGTAAGGCGAACCCTCGCCGTGGGAATGGGGAAGGAGGAGCCCTCCCCCTCCATGGAGAAGACCTCCGCCGGAAGCCTTTTCTCCACCTGGATCGAATATACGATCACCGGGGGAGAAAACCGGCTTCACGTTCTTCGTGAACCGGCCCCCGCTGGACTGGAGATCGTCTCGATCAACACGTGGGGCTTCGTCCGCCACCGGGCGGAACCGGACGGGATTCACCTTCTCCTCGACCGGAAGGAAGGGGAAGTAAAGACGGCACTGGAAATCACCTGGCGCGCCACCGCGCCCGGAACGTACGTGGGCGGTCACCTCCAGGTCGGCTCGCCCTCCCATCCCGGTCTCGCGCATTCGGGCGAAACCGCCTCCTTTTCCGTGCTTCCCGTGGGAGAGGATTTCCGGAAGGAATACAGGCTCCGACGGGGAGAACGGTACGGGCTCGGCAAACTGCATTACGACGCGAAGCGGTGGAAGAAGGCGCAGGAATTCCTCGCCCCCCTATTCGAGGAGACGCTCCTGCGCGATCCGTATTACGTCGACGCCGCGCGGATGCTGACCTGGACCGGTGTCGAGTTGGGCGATCACGAACATATCGTCCGCTACTTTGAAATCCTCAAGGAGAAGCGGCCCAACGAGGTGGTCCCCTTCGACAAGATCCTCGCGGTCGGCCACGGCTACCTCGGACTGAAGGAGTTCGATCGCGCCCTGCAGGTCTTCCGGGGGACGAGCGACGCCTACTTCCTCCAGGAAGCGAACCTGGTGGAGGAGATGGAACGGCTTGGCCGGACGAAGGAGGAAGTGCGGATCATGCGCCGCCTGATCCGTTCCCATCCGGACACCACGCTGAACCGCGAAATGCTGCTCGGATTCGGACAGGACCTCCTGAACCGGGCGAAGGGAATGAAAGCGGGTCCGGAGACCCGGCCCGACAGGCTCTCCCGAAAAGAGATGCTGAGTCATGCGGCAGAGGTGCTGGAAGAATACCCCGCCCTGCACCCGGAAGACCCCGCCTGCGACGAAGCCTCCCTCGCGTCCGGCACAACCCACCTCGAGGCGAACCATTATCCCGAGGCGGAAGAGAGCGGGAAGGCCGCCTCCCGGAGATACCCGAAGAGCCGCTTCCTCGACACCTTCGATTACATCCAGGCGTTCGCGCTTTTCGCGCAGAAGAAATTCCCCGAAGCGTTGAAGATGTGCGGAAGGATTGAGACCTTCGATTACGGCGCCGAGTCCAACCCGGGACCGGAGGTGATGCGGAATCTCGCGATCCTCATGAAGGCGCAGATTCACCACGCGAAGGGCGAACTGGAGAAGGCGCTCGAGTCGTACCGCCGGGTGCGGGACCGATATCCCGACGCCGCCCGCGCGCTCGCCTTCCTGGAACGGGAAGCGATCGCCCTGCCGGAAGTGACCGTCGTTCCGGAAGGGGAACCGAACCGGATCGAGATCGAGTACTCCGGCGTCGCCCAGGCGCAGGTCAAGGCGTACAAGGTCAACCTGACGATGCTCTACCTGAAACATCGCGGAGTGAAGAACAGTTCCGCCATCGAAGTCGCCGGCATCCGCCCGGTCTTCGAGAAGACCTTCTCCCTCCGGCACGCCAACAGCAAGCGGCGGGAGAAGGAGAAACTGAACCTGGACCTGAAGGAGACGGGCGCCTACCTCGTCTCGATCAAGGCGGGCGACTTCTTCGCCACCGGGCTTTTCCTGAAAAGCAACCTTTCCATGGCGGTCCAGGAAGAGGCCCAATCGGGCACCGTCCGGGTCAACGTCACCGTAGCCCCGGGCGGGAAGTTCGAGGAGAACGTGAAGGTCACCTTCATCGGGTCGGGCGACAAGGGCTTCAAGAGCGGAAAGACCGACCTGCGCGGCATCGCCGAAGTGAAGGGCCTGAAGGGGAATGCCATGGTTATCGCAGAGAAGGACGACCACTACGCCTTCCACCGGGGGATGACCCCGCTCTCCGGATTCATTCGCAGGACCGGGAAAGAACGTGAACCGATGAACGAACAGGATGGGGACGCGCTGAACGACAAGCTGAAGATGCTGGAGAAGAACTGGAAGGGGTACCGGATGAATCGCCAGCAGAAGCAGGAGGGGGTCGAAATCGAGCGGACGAAAAAATAGCGCCGCATCCCGGTGGCCGGATGCGGTAGAATTTTTTCATGCACGCGTTGTTCCTGCTGGCCCTGCTCTTCCCGCAGGAGGAAGAGCGGGACGAGGTCCGTTCGGCGATCGCAAAGACCGCCCGGGAATCCTATTCCTACACCGTGATCGGACGGTACCGTCGCACCGGGGTGTACGAATCCCCGGGAACCCTGACGGCACGGATTCGCCGGTTCCGAAGCGCCCGGAACGGAGGCGTCCTTCTCCTCAAGGGACCGGAAGGCCTCTGGATGAAACCGGGAGAAGAAGGCGGGGAGAGGGTGGAGGGGCTCGATCCGGAAATCGCCCCGATCATGGTCGCGCTCGGGGACGCGCAGGAGCCCCACCGGCAGATCGTCGATCTTCTTCCCCTCCTGGCAAAAGGGAGGTTGGAATCCACCCGGAAGGTGGAAGGGGTTCCGTGCCGGATCCTCGTCTTCTCCTTCGACAAGTCGACTCTCCGGGAAGGGCTCGACGCGCAGATGCAGAAGGGAATCGCCCGGGGCGTCATCGAAAAACCGACGCGGGTCCGATGGAGCACGTTGCGGGGCACGGTCCGTGTCTACCTCCACGCGAAAACCGGCCATCTCCTCCGTGTCATCGATCGCAGGTCGGTGAAGATCTTCCATCGCACCGGGAAGGCCGAGGAGGTGAAGAAGTACACGAACGAAATGGACTACCGCTTCGCGGGACAGGGAAGCGCGCGGGTGGGCCTGCCCGTCGAGGTGAAGAAGCGGCTCGGAATCGAGTGACTATTCCCCGGGCGGAATCGATTTGCGTGCCCGCTCCCGGAGATCCGAAAGTTTTTGCAGGGCTTCGATCGGGGTCAGGCCGTTCACGTCGATGTCGGCCAGGTCGTCGATCAGTTTCGGCCTCGGGGGAGCCTCGGGGGGAGGGGCCTGCGCAAAAAGCGCCAACTGCCTGACCTCGCCAGGACGGGCCTGTTTCACGGCCAACCGGGGCCGGTCGTTCTCGTCCAGCGTGAGCGCCTCCAGGCCGGCCAGGATCACCTTGGCCCGGTCGACCACGCCCCGCGGAATGCCCGCGAGCCGAGCGACATGGATCCCGTAACTCTTGTCGGTCAACCCCTCCGCGATCTTGTGGAGGAAGACGATCCCGTCCCCCCACTCCCGCACCACCACGTGGAAGTTTTTCACTCCCGGGAGGACCTCCGCCAGTTCGGTCAGTTCGTGGTAATGGGTGGCGAAGAACGTCCGCGCCTTCAGGTGGTCGTGAATGTACTCGGTCACGGCCCACGCGATCGACACGCCGTCGAAGGTGGAGGTGCCCCTCCCGATCTCGTCCAGAATGATCAGGGAGCGGTCGGTGGCGTGGTTGAGAATGTTCGCCGTTTCGTTCATCTCCACCATGAAGGTCGATTGACCCCGCGCGATCTCGTCGGAGGCGCCCGACCGGGTGAAGATCCGGTCGACCACGCCGATGCGCGCCGACGCCGCGGGAACGAACGACCCGATGTGCGCCATCAGGACCAGCAGGGCGGATTGCCGGATGTAGGTCGACTTGCCCGCCATGTTCGGACCGGTGATGAGGATCACATCATCCTCTTCCAGCTTCACGTCGTTGGGCACGAATTTTTCCTGGAGCGTCCGCTCCAGCACGGGATGACGGCCGTCGCGGATGTCGATCGAACGGGAATCATCGATCTCGGGAACGACGTAATTGTTCTCCTCCGCCACCCGCGCGAGGGAGGCGATCACGTCCAACCGGGCGATCGCGTTCCCGGTTTCCTGGAGGCCGGCAAGGTCCTGCGCCACACGCTCCCGGACGCGCTGGAAGATCCGGTACTCCAGCTTCTTCGACCGTTCCTCGGCGTGGAGGACCTTCGACTCGACCTCCTTCAACTCGGGCGTGATGAACCGTTCGGCGTTCTTGAGCGTCTGCTTGCGGGTGTAATTCTCCGGAACCTTCTCCCGGTGGGTATGGGTCACTTCGATGTAGTACCCGAAGACCTGCGTATACCCGACGCGAAGCGAGGAGATGCCGGTTCTTTCGATTTCCGCAGCCTCGAACCGGGCGATCCATCCCTTCCCGTCCCGCGAGGCGGAACGAACCTCGTCCAGTTCCGCGTCGAATCCGTCCCGGATCAGGCCGCCCTCGGTGAGAGGCGCGGGAGGGTCGTCCGCGAGAGCCGTTTCGAGAAAGGTCCGGAGTTCCGGGTGTTCCCCGACCGGGAGGTTCCGCAAAAGAGGGGAGGAAAATTCAAGCGAACGGATTTCGGGAAGATGTCCGAGCGTTTCGCGCAGGGCGGAGAGGTCGCGGGCGTTGGCCCGGCCGGTGCCCACTTTCGCGGCCACCCGCTCGAGATCGCAGATCGGTCGCACCCGTTTCTGGACCTTCCCCCACGAGCCAACCAGTTCCTGGACCGCCGCGTGGCGTCCCCGGATTTCCTCGACCGTTTGGAGAGGAAGGGTGACCCATTCCCGGAGCCGGCGCGCGCCCATCGCTGATTCCGTCCGGTCGAGCGCCCAGAGGAGCGTTCCCTTCCGGGCACCGCCGCGCATCGTTTCGGTCAACTCGAGCGCCCGCTGGGTCTGCTCGTCGAGGAAGAGCCGGTCTTCCGCATGGTGCCGATTCATCTTCGAGATGTGGCGGAGCGGGCCCCGCTGGGTGTCGTGGAGGTAGGCGAGCGCCGCCCCCGCCGCGCGCACCCCGGGATCCGTTTCCGGGCACCCGAACCCTTCGAGCGTCTTCACCTGGAAGTGTTCGGTCAACGCCCGGAAGGCGTTCTCCGGATCGAACCGCCAATCCGCGAAGGGCGTCACGATCATGCGGCCGAATCCCTCGAGGTTTCGCGCGAAGTCGCTCTGCTCGAGCGCCGAGGGCACCAGGATCTCGCTCGGGGAGAGGCGCATGATTTCGTCCCGGATTCGTTCCGGGGGAACGGTCGTGAGTTGAAAGGTGCCGGTGGAGAGGTCGACCCAGGCCAGACCCCCTTCGGCCACCGCGGCGGCCAGGAAATTGTTCTGTTTCTCTTCGAGAATCGATTCCTCGAGAAGCGTTCCGGGCGTGATCACGCGGACGACGCCGCGCTCAACGAGGCCCTCCGCCTCTTCCGCGTCCTGCGTCTGTTCGCAGAGGGCGACCCGGTGCCCCGCCTGCAGGAGGCGGTTGATGTAGATCAGGGAGGAGTGATGGGGGATGCCCGCCATGGGAATCCGGTTCGGCCCCTTGGAGCGGCTCGTGAGGACGATTCCGAGGTCCCGGGAGGCGGTCTTCGCGTCGTCGAAGAACATCTCGTAAAAATCGCCGAGGCGGAAGAGCAGGATATCGTCGGGATGCTCCGCCTTGATCCGGTTGTACTGGTCCATCAGTGGCGTGGCCATGGCCGGGAAGTATACCGGAATCGGCGGACCGAAGTTAGTCCTGAGTCCGCCCCAAAAAGTCTTTTTCCTCCCGTCCTACTCAGCCCATAAAAGGGGACATTACCAATAAATTTCCCCCGTTTTTTGCGCAAAAAAGGGGAAACTAATTAGTAATGTCCCCTTTTATGGGTATCGGAACTCAGGGGAGGACGAAACCGGGGATACCGAGGGCGCGGAGGCGATCGCGTTCACGGACGACCTGGTCGTAGCGGGAGAATTCCCCCACCAGCACCGAGACGCCGGAGCGGTCGGGAAGGATTTCGGCCCGGCCGACGACCCCCTGCTCCCGGAGGAGGGCGATCTGCTTCCGCGCGCTTTGGAGGTCCGGACAGAGGGCGACCTGCACGCTGAATTTCCGGAAGGTGAGGATCCGGTGGGCGGAAACCGCCTCCGGCGAATACGGCCAGGAACGAACGAGATTTTCCAGGACACGTTTTCCGCGCTTCCAGTTTCCCGCGCGGATCAGGGTGACGCCGAAGATCCGCTCGAACTCGGCGGCCTTCACCACTTCCCCGCGCAGGGCGGCGGGCTCGAGCGAGACCTGTTCGAGGTCGACGAGCGCGAGACCAGGCAGGTCGCTGAAATTGCCCGCGATCGCCCTCCGATAGAGGATCTCGACGCGGGAAGTTCCGCGGGCTCCGGAGGCCAACGCCCGGTCGAAGGCTTGAATCGCCGCACGGTACTCCCCTTCCCCGTTCCGGCAGAGCCCGATGCGGGTGAAGATCCAAACCCGCCGGGTGGTGAGGGGATTCAGGCCGAGGAATCTTTCGTAGTGGGTGGCCGCCGCGTTGAAATTTCCCTGCAGGAACTCGACCGCGCCGCGATCGAGCAGGGCGGACTGAAGGTCCCCCCCGTTGCGCGGAGAGGATCCGCACCCGGCAAGAAGGAAAACCGCGAGAAGGAGGAAGGGAGCGCGCATCATTCCCCGGAAACTCCTTTCACCCTTTCTATCAGGTCCCACCGTTCCAACGCCGGAACACGCTTCTTCAAGAGGTGGATCGCCATGACGCCGAATACGAGCGCGAGCAGAACGAGGATGGCGATCTTCGCCCCCTGCCCCCCCGCATTTTTCCCCTTCCCCGGACCGGCGACGCCTTCGCGATGAAGAAGTCCGCATTCCGGGGAACAGAACATCCCCGCAGGCGTGACCATCGTGCAGGAAACGCACATGGGCCGTGTGCAGTGCCGGCAGACGGCGCCCGCGGTCGCGTCGGGATGTCGGTGACAGGACCGCCCCCCCATTTCTATCCCCCGGACTCTTTCCGGAGCCGGAAGAGTTCCTTCTGCGCTTCCGTGTCGTTTGCGTTCTCGTCAAGGATCCCCTTCTGCATTTCGATGGCGCCCCCGAGGTTCCCGATCTTCTCGTACGCGCGCGCCAGGGCTCGCATGCCGGGAACGTGGAGGCGGTCGACCTTCCGCAGTTTCTCCAGGACCGCAACGGCGTTCTCCGGGCGATCGATCCTCCCGTAGCAGACGGCGAGCTTGATGTAGGCATCGAGAATCTGGTCCCGCCACCGGATGGCGTACTCGTAGAGGGGAATGCAATCCGCGTATTTCCCTTCTTCGAAAAGCCCGTTCGCCTGGTGGTACTTGTCGATCGCGATCTCGTCCTTGACGAGTTCCCGGCTACAGGCGGAGAGAAGAATCACCGCCAGCCCCGCACACCCGATCATCGCTCTCATCACGATCGCTCCTACTGGGTGGGAATCACGTAGATGGGGATGTAGACCCGGTCCTCCCGCGACGCGTTCTTGTCGGTCACGGTGATTTTCACGCGATAATTCCCGGTGGCGAGGTTCCCGGGAAGCCGCAACCGGAAGTACTGGTAGAACTCGCTGACCTGCCCTCGGTACTTGATGAAGTCCATCCGGTCCTCGTCGGCGGCGCTGTCCCACCACGGAACCGGAATTTCCTTGTTCCGGTCGTCGACCAGTTTCCAGTCGTATCCCAGGTGCAGGATCGACTGCTCGCCCGCCTGGCGAAGGGTGAAATTCTCCGGTTGCATGTAGACGATCACCGTCTCTCCGGGGGCCACCTTTCCTTCGGTGTTCAGGTCATAGCGCTGGAATCCCCGGACCGCGGTGACCAGCACCGCCCGCCCGATCCGAAACCCGTCCGACTTTCGCCAGTCGGACTCGAGCTCGGCGTGAAGCTTTTCCGCCATCTTCGTTTCGCCCAGTTTGCGGTAGAGGTAGGCTTTCAGGTAGGGAAGAAAATCGCTCTTTCCGCGGACGAGGGTGACGTACCGTTCCGCCTCGGGGAAGTTGCCCGAGCTCAGGTAGAGAAGCGCGAGCCGCATCTTCTCCATGTCGCTCTCGGGCTGTTTCGCGAACCGCTCCCGCTGAATGAAAAGAAGCTGGTCGCCGGTGGAAGGCGTTCCCCATTCCGTCCCCGGTTTCTTTTCCGCGGTTCCCTTGATGGAATCTCCGGCGCCGGGATAGCGGATCCGGGTGACGTCCACCCGGGGAATGTCTCCCGGGGGTTCCTTCTTCACTTCCGTCACGGGAACTTCCCGGGGCGTCGGCGCACCCGTGTTGTTCCCCGTGCGAAACGGAACCGGATCCGGATCCGGATCCGGTGTTCGACCGGGAGCGCCGCCCGAGCAACCGAGCGATACGCAGAGACCAAGAAGTACGATGACCCCTCTCATGCCACAAACCCTCACTCTTCCATCTTTTCCCTGATGACCTCCCGATTTCCGTTCAGGAGCGTCAACAACCTCTGAAGACGCCGTATGAAGGGATCGTGCCGTTTCGGGTCAGGCGAAACTTCCTGCGCCCGGCGATACCCCTCGATCACGTCTCCAAAGAGTTTTTCGGCCTGATTCACGCTCTCCTGCAGGGTTTTCAATTCCCCAGGGTCGTCCGGAAGGCCCTTCTGCATCGCCTTGGAGACCTGGATGAAGAGCGTCATACCCTCCTTGAGGGCGCCCTTCACTTCGCGGATATGATCGTCCGCGGTCTTCTTCGGCGGAGCCTCCGGTTCTTCTTCCTCCGGAGTCTCCGTCTTCTCCTCTTCCGGTTTTTCCGTCTCTACGGGTGGTTCCGTTATCTCTTCTTCCGGAGTCTCGGTTTCCGTGGGCGGTTCCTTCGTCGTTTCCGTTTCGGAAGGGGGGTCGGGCATCTCCGGCTCCGGCTCTTCCTCCGTCTTCTCGACCGGGAAAGGGGGGCGGTCGGAACGCCCGTGGGCGAGGAGCGTCTCGGTGACCCGGGACAAGCCCTCCACCTCGCTGATCCGTTTCACGATCCAGAGCGGAACCTTCGGGGAATACCAGACGGTGCGGGTGACCTTGTTCCCCCCGATCGTTCCGCCGTACTTCACCCGAACGCACTTGAGGGTCGCTTCCCCCACGGTCAAGTCCTCTTTCCCGATCTCCAGCGCGGTGATAAAAACGTCCTCCTTTTCCACCTGGAGGGGAAGCTGGTTGGCCATCGGACCTGCAAGGGGGACCCATCGTTTTTCGCTTTTCGACTGCAGGACCCTGCACGCGTGGGACGTGCCGCCCACCTTGATGGCCTCTTCCTCTTTCGTGACCTTGACCACGTCGCGCTTATCCTCGACCGGATCCGATTCGATCCCGTTCGAGAGATGGAATCGTTCCAGGACGACGTAATCTTCGCGGAGTTCCTTCGTCCCCAGGAGGGTATCGACGAGCGACCGGGTCTCTCCGAAGAGGGAGAGATCCTCCTCCAGAATATCGTCCCGGCGCCAGGCGCCGACGGAGATGTCGAAGAAAGGGGTGACGATGGCGGGATTGAAGGAGACCGCCGTTCCCGTCTCGGGCCTCTTGGTCGGCTCCTTCTTCCCGGGGTCGGGAAGTGTCCCGGTTGAAATCGCCTCGAGGGAGGGGAAGCGGGCGTCCAGGACATCCGCGCGCCGCTGGAGAGCCTTCACCCTGTTCGCGGCGGCGATGACATCCCCGCTTTCGAGATCGACCTCATCGTACTTGTCGCGCTCCAGTTTCGCGTTGAGCTCATCCACGCGCGCCTGGTTTTCCTCCCCATAGGCCGCCTGCAATTCCTTGTAGTCACTGTCATACGCCTCGAACCAATCCTTCAGCTGGTGGACCGTGGCGACGGATATTTTCAGGATCTGCAGAACGCCGTTCAACTCCCCGCGCGCCTTCATCGCGGGTCCCTTCTCCCAGGTTTTGGTTACGCGAAGCTGGCGCTCGAGCTCCTCCAACCGGGTCGAAAGCAGGGTGATCTGCTCCAGGACGGCATGGTGTTCGAGCACCTCGGGCCGAATTTTCTTCCCCTCCGGATCGGGAGCTTCGGTTCCGGTCGTCGCATCCAGGACGCCCAGGTTTTTCATCAGGCCGACCCAGAGTATGTCGTCGCTCTCGTTGCGCAGAACGAAACCGCTAGCGATGAAGCCGACGAAGGAGAGAGGCAGGGCGTAGACGAGAATCTTTTTCACGAGGAAGGACTTCCCCGAGGTGGACGACTTCTGGTACTGCTCGGAAGTGCTGCGCCGCTTGACGCCCGCCGAGGATCCCGCGGAAAGTCGGCGACGGCTCTTTCCCGGAAGCGTTTTCGGCTGCACCTCCGGGTTCCCCTTCACGGGAGCGAAATTCACCGTCTTGTCGATGTCGACGTCGAATTCTTCCACGGGCTTCTCGGTTTCGACCGGCTTGAAGTTGACGGTCTTGTCGATCTCGAATTTGCCGTCGCCCTCCTCGTCGAGAGAGTCGAGATCCAGGAAGGGCCCATCGTCGGCCGGTTCGGGGTCGAGGACGTCGTCGGGATCCGAGGGCAGGTCCAAAGCGGGTTCGTCGTCCGGAGTCCCGCCGTTCTCGTCCGAATTGATCACGTCGTCGATGGGATCGTCTTTGTCCATCCCGGAACCTCCAAGGGTTATTTCAACTCCATCAGGACCATTTTCATGTCCTTGTGGGCCTTTTGATACGCGGTGACGCTGGCCCGTCCGTTCGAATATTCAATATCGGCCAGCCCCGCCTGGAGCCGGCCATCGACATTCTTCAGATCCTCTCCCAGTTTTCGAAGCTCGGACGTCGACATCCCCCCCCGGTCGTGCATCCGTCCCTTCAATTCCCGGTAGAGGTCGTACGCCTTTTCACACTTCACGATGCCCTGCTGGAGGCGGGCTTCGTCCACCTTCTCCCCGGTATTGCGGGTGATTGTCGGCGCGGGGGTTTCCTTCTTTTTTGGAGCCTTCTTGTCGTCTCCGCTCAAAACCAGTGTCATGATCAGCACGAAAATCGACGCGCCGGCGACCGAACCGCCGATGATCAACGCCATCGGGATTTTTTTCGGAGCCCGGGGCACTGCCGGACGGGATCGGGTCGGACGCCTGGCACCGGTGGGTTCCTTCCGGGTAGGCGGCATCGTCCGTCGCGACCGGGTTCGTCTGGGAGTGACCAAGATGTCTCCTCTTACTCCTCTTCCGCCTTCCCCTTGCGGATAACGATATCTTTCTCCTTCGTGGGAAGAATCGTCTCTTTCGCGACCTTTTGGTCGGGATTGGCCAAGTCGCCACATCCGGGGCAGGGATAGTCGTGACTGGTAAAGATATGGCCCTTCTTGACCGTCAAGTCACCCTTGGGAAGGCTGGTGCCACAACACGTGCAGAATTCTACCATGATCCATTTCTCCTTCCAGGCTTCCCCTCCGGGACGGGGAAGAGGCCCGAATTCCGGGCACTTTATTTCAAGGTCCGCAACGCCCCGGGGCCGGAAGTGGCCGAGGAGAGCTCGCAAACCAGTTTCTCCAGCAACAGAAGATCCATCCCGCCTCCCGTCTTGAGGGACAGGTCGGTTTCGAGAATCCGCTGGTGCTTGTCCAGGAGTTCCTCCAGCGAATGATTGTCCACCAGGCCCAGGAATTCGTCGGGATAGTAGGTAATCTGTACCCGGGAGGGCACTTCATACTTTCGAACACCCGCTTTTAGAAGCTTTTTCGCCTCGACCAGCTTACGGTATTGCCAGGCAAGTTTCCAGAGTAAGACCGGGGCGGGTTCCCCGTGGGAGAGAAGCCTGTGGAGGATCTCCAGCGCCTTCGCCTGTTTCTTGGAGGCCGCGGCGAGGGAGAGCTCGTACGGCGCGTTTGATCCCTGGTCCTTGACGAGTGCGCGGACGTCCTCGGGGGTCACGTTCCTCCGGGAACCGACATACCGGACAATGTTCTCCACGTGCCCCTCGAGGCTCGCCAAGTCCCCTCCCCCCCGTTCCACGAGAAGTTGGACGGCGGCCCGGTTGACCGTCTTCTGTTTCCGCTGAAAATCGGCGGTGACCCACCGGATCAGGTCGAGGGAGCGGAGGGTTTTGCAGGAAACGAGCAGGAGCCCTTTTCGCTTCGTCCGGGGCAACTTTCCCCCGACAGAGAGGGCCAAGGTGGCCACCTTGGAGGGATGATCGAGGTAATCCTCGATCTGCTTTACGTGGTTGTGAACGAAGTTCCCCTCGTCCCTGAGAATAACCAGTTTCCGTCCCCCCAGCATCGAGGGTGTAAAAAGTTCCGCTTCGAGCCGGGCCCAGGTGATATCCGAGGAAGAAAACCGGATGGCCTGGTCGGCCCACTCCGGGGTTCCCTCCCGAAGGGCCTGGAGGCCCTTTTCGCGGAGAAAAGCCTGCTCCCCCCCGAAGAGGTAGACGGAAGCCTTGGGAAGGCTTGACGCGGATACGAACTCGGTGAATTCCATGGGAGGGGGAGTATAAACGGGTCGAACCGGAGAGGAAAGAAAAAGGGGGGTGGGCCTTACCGCCAGTCGCCCCCCCGGTTGATGCCGGTGATCCGCCACACATCCTCGATCAGGGAGACCGTCAGGGTCTCCTCCTTCGAGCGGTGGACGAGGTACCATTCCTTCGGACGCTTTTGCTTTCTTTCCGGGTAGCGCATGTGGAACTTGATGGTCACCCTGCGAATCGTCTTTTCCACGTCCAGGATCTTGATGATGTCGTAGTTGATATCGCCGATATCGCTCCAGTTGTCCTCGATGAATTCGAGCCCGGCGGTTCCCACGTCCAAACCTGCCCTGATCTGGCCGCGGTCGGCCCACAACTCGATCGCCTGCTCCTGCTGATCCATCCGCATCCGGCCTTTCTCGAGCAGGTCCCGTTTCTCCTCCTCCTCCAACTGCCCCAGGCGAAGTTCGGCGTAGCTTTCCGCCGTCTCTTCCGGGGTGGTTCCGGCCGACGGCCCCCCGCACCCGGGAAGAGTCGCCGCCAGTACCGCCGCAAACAGGAGAATCGCATTCGTTTTCATTTGAACCCCGTATCCAATATCGTGCCGGATCCTGGTCAGTCCTTTTTCGAGTTCTGGATCTTCCAACCGTCATCCTCGATCAGGTGGTACGTGTCCGGGGTCGACTCGAAGAGCAGGTCCAGGTCCTTGTAGTTTTCGCGGTCCTGCTTCACCTCGTACCCCCAGAACTTCACCTTCACTTCCGCTTTTTTTTCGTCGTCCTTGTCCACCCGGACCTCGGTGATGTTGAACTCGATGTCCTTCAACTTGTCGAGATTGTCCTCGTAGAACTCGATCCGGGCCTGGAGCTTGTCCGCTTCCAGGAGCATTTCTCCACGGTCGGCCATCCACTCCATTTGCTTCTCGAGGCATTCAAGCTTGAAGCGCATGTCTTCCAGCCGCTGGTCCACCCGCAGGCGGGATTTTTCCATGCTCTTTTCCGCCCGGATTTTCGCGGTCTCTTCCGGGGTGTCTCCCGGGCTCGCCCCGCAACCGGAGAGAACAAGCGCGACACCAAATCCGAGGAGCCCGATCATGCTTTTTTTCATCTAAGATTCCTTCCTGGAATAGGCCCTACCGGACCATCTTCCATTTGTCGTTGATTTTCGAGAACTTGTAGGAGTGCTTCACGTCTCCATCGACCACCTTCCAGTCGTTGTCGCCGTCCTTCTTGATCCCCTTGGTCTTCACCGTGCAGGACCAGACCTTCAGCCCCCCGACATCCTTCGTGGTCGAATCCTCGACCTTCCACTCCTCCGACAACTCGTCCTCGTGATCGTCTACCCAATCCCACAACTTCTGTTTCTCTTCCCGCCGTTTCTTTTCCGCGTCGGGATAGCGGTAGAAGTCCTCGCCCAGGCGGAAGTCCATATTCTCCTCGTCTCGGTCATGGCCGACCTTTTTCCCCGTGATGAACTTTTGGTACAGGAACTTGATGTAGCTTTTTCCCGCCTCTTCCACGGCCGCGTTTTCGTCGTCCTCGTCCGCCGCGAGCTCCGGATCCGCCCCGGGGACGTCATAAGGATGTCCCCCGCTCGAAAGGGAGACGGCGATCACGATGATCAGCACGAGAACCGCCACTCCCGCACCGACGAGCACGAGGGGATTGGTCGGCTTCTCGTCGCCCAGGGTGTCGGGAGGGGGAGGCATGGCCGGCGCGGGGGCCGGAGATTTTTCTTCCACGGTATCTTCGCCTGCCGAAGTTTCCGGAGTTTCCGGGGTTTCGTCTTTCGTTTCTTCGTCGGACATGCGCTTCTCCTCCCAAAATTGGCATTGGAAGAATATCGAATACGACACAAAGCGTCAAAGTTTTTGCGCGTTCGAATCGGGGTTGATTCGGGAAATTGAAGATCCGTATAATAAGGGAACGATACGGGGTCCCTTTGGGAGAATCGAACGCGTTGAAATCCACGATGAAGACCGTGTACCGCGAGCGGGCCTGGCTCGTGGCGGCGGTGCCCCCGAGAACGAATCTGCGAAGAACGAACCCCTTGGCCGAACTGCAGAGACTGGTGGAAACGGCCGGCGCGAGGATCGTCGGGAACACCCTCCAGAAACTCGAAAAGCCGCTCACGCGGTTCTACCTTGGGAAGGGGAAGATCGAAGAGCTCCTTCACGAGGTGAAGGAGAACCGGGTGGACGTCGTCATCTTCGACCACGACCTCACCCCGAGCCAGATCCACAACCTGGAAAAGGAACTGAAGAGGAAGGTGATCGACCGCACCGAGGTGATCCTCGACATCTTCGCCACGCACGCCCGCTCCGGTCCCGCGAAACTGCAGGTCGAGCTTGCCCAACTGGAATACAACCTCCCGCGCCTCGCCAAGATGTGGACCCATCTCACCAGCGAACAGCAGAGCGGCGTGGGAATCGGCCAGAGAGGCCCCGGTGAGAAGCAGATCGAGGTCGACCGCCGGCTCGCCCGGCGCAGGATCACCGATCTCAAGCGCCAGATCGAACAGCAACAGCGTCAGAAACAGCGGGAAGTCGGGGTCCGGTCCTCCCGAAACTTCACGGTAAGCCTCGTCGGCTACACCAACGCGGGAAAATCGACGCTCATGAACGCCCTCACGAAGGCGAAAGTGCTGGTGGACGACAAGCTCTTCTCCACCCTCGATACCCGGACCCGCCTCTGGAACCTCGAGAGCGGGGTCCCGGTTCTCCTTTCCGACACGGTCGGGTTCATCCGGAACCTGCCCCACGGCCTCGTCACCAGTTTCCACGCCACGCTCGAGGAGGTCTCCCAGGCCGATCTCCTTCTGCACGTCGTCGACGCCAGCCACCCGGAACGGGAGGAGCAGGTCGGGGCGGTCCAGGCTGTGCTGGAAGAATTGAAGTGCACGGAAATCCCGACCATCCTGCTTTTGAACAAGGTCGATCTCCTCGAGGACCCGGTGGAGGAGACCCTCCTGCAAAATCGGTACCCACAGGCCCTGATCGTCAGTGCGCGGACGGGGAAAGGGTTCACGGACCTCCATTCCCGGGTGGGAGAGGTCGTCACGGACCATTTCGTCGATATCGTGGCGGATATCCCGGTCACGGAGGGGCGTCTTTCGGCCGAACTGGCGGACCAGGCGTTAATCCTCGAAAAAACGCTCGTCGACGAGCATTTTCGGATGAAATTGAAGGTTCCACGCCGAATGGCGTGGAAACTGGAACCCTACCTGGCCCCCCCGGCGTAGCCTGCCTTGACACCCGTTTTTGGGCAGGCGTATAATACGCCCCTCAATTTCGCCATTTCGCGGAGAAGAAAAGAATGGCCGCCGCCCCCAAGGAACAGCCCCTGGACTTTCGGAAGGTGCTGGAACAGAGCGCCTCGAAGACGACCCTCCAGGAACTCGCGAAGAAAGGCATCCAGAGAGTCAAGGTCCTCGACGAGGCGGCCATCACGAGAATGATCAACGAGGCGGTGGAAAGAATTCTCGCCAACCGTACGAATCTCGTCTCCAAGTCAGACCGGACAAAAATTATCGCCGCTTCCCGGAAAGAACTCGACAAGCTGATGAAAGAGTTCCAGAAGGCGAAGGACCGCAGTGAACTCATGCAGAAGGACAAGGAAGCGCTCGCCGCCGAGGTCGAGAATCTCCAGGAACAGGCCCAGGTCCAGCGGAAATACACCGACGGGATCGGAAAACAGCGGTACGACGAGGGCAAGGCGACGGTGAAGGAAGAGATCGCCGAACTCAAGGAGCAGCTCTCCGCCGCGCGCAAGGAGGGGGGAGAGGAAGCCCGGATCGCCCAGCAGGCCATCATCGAGGAGATCCGGAACCAGGCGACCACCCGGGAGAGCCAGGTCCGCGCCGAGGTCGTCAGCCAGAAGGACGCAGAGCTCAACCAGAAACTTCTCGAAGCTTCCCGCGAAGAATCGGTCCGGCGGGAGGAACTGCAGGCGCAGAACCTGGAGATGTCCGGCAAACTGGCGGAGACCATCCGGGAGATGAAGAAGTCGGACGAGGAACTCTTCACGAAACTGACCGAGCTGTTCACCAAGTCGATTTCCGACGTGAACCAGAAGCTCGCCGACCTGAAAACAAGATCCATCGCGGGAGGCACCGGGGGAGGTTCCTTCCCGGGTGACGTCGAATTCCGCCCCAGCCAGGCGATGCTCGACAACATGCTGAACGAAACCCTCGAGAGCAACCTGAAAAATATGGACGTCGAGGGGAAGACGGCCGGGAAGATCGGAAACGCCCTCGACCGCCTGAGATCTCTCCGGGGCGAAAAGCCCGACAAGAAGAAAAAGGACAAGTCATGATTCGATATTTCCACCCAAACCCATTGAGGAGGATTCCGGGGTGAACAACGATAACGACCTGCAATCGGGCAAAGGACTGGACATTGGAACCGCCAACCTCGTCGCCGCGGAACAGAACGAGGCGGGGGAAGTCGTCCTGCGACTCAAGCGGAACGCCTTCATCGACGTCCCGGTTGACACCTATACGAAAAACATGCTGACACGGCTGAACGTTCCGTACGTCGTGCAGGACAAGAAAATGTACGTCCTCGGCGATCACGCCTTCGAACTGGCGAACGTACTCAACAAGAACACCCGCCGCCCGATGAAGGACGGCCTGATCTCCCCGAAGGAGACCGACGCGCTGGCGGTCATGAAACTCCTGATCGGCTCGATCCTCGGCGAACCCCGGGAGGAAAAGGAGGTCTGCTTCTACTCCGTCCCCGGAGACCCGATCGACAGCGACCTTTCGGTCATCTACCACAAGGATCTCTTCGACGCGGTCCTGCGCTCGCTCGGGTACTCCCCGCACCACATCATCGAGGGCCACGCGGTCGTCTTCTCCGACCTCGCCGACGAGGACTTCACCGGCATCGCAATCTCCTGCGGCGGCGGCATGTTCAACATCTGCGTCGCCTACAAGTCGATGCCCGCGCTTACCTTCTCCACCTCCCGCGGCGGGGACTGGGTCGACAACAACGTCGCGCAGGTGCTCGGCATCAAGCCCTCCAAGGCGTCCCTCCTGAAGGAAAAGGGCGTCGACCTGATGGCCCCGAAAAACCGGGAAGAGGACGCGATCGCCATCTACTACCGGAACCTGATCAACTACACGCTGACGAACATCAAGGACCGGTTCGAAGCGGCGGAGAACATGCCGACGTTCCCGGACCCGATCGTCATCGTCTTCTCCGGGGGAACCTCCCTGCCGACGAACTTTATCAAACTCGTCCGGGAAGTCTTCCAGGAAATGGAATTTCCTCTCGAAGTGAAGGAAATCCGCCAGGCCGAGGACGCGCTCCACGCCACCGCGAAAGGCGCCCTCACCGCCGCCCTCCTGGAAGGAGCCCAGGCGTAACAGGAAAAGCGCATGAACCAGGAAACGACCCGGCGCGGATTCGGAGAACAGCTTTTCCAGAGGTTGCAGGGAAAGGGACTCTCCAAGAGCCAGATCTATAAAATCCTCGCCCTCCAAAGGCTCGACCCCGAAGTCTCCGACCTCGGCGTGAAGGGACTGCTGACGGAAGGGCATCTCCTGGAAATTTCCAAGATCCGCTCCGCCCCGCGCCAGAAAACGCTCGCCGAACTCGGCGTGGAACGGAACCTGACCGTCGCGTGGGTGCGGGCCTTCTCCAAGCTGATCCGCGCCGCGGAAAAGGCCCCGGAGGAGATCGCCACGAAAATCTGGGACTTCTACTTCGAGATCGAGGGAAAACTGAAGGAAGTCGGTCCGAAGAAGGAACTTCTCGCCACCATGAAGGACTTCGACCCGGAGAAACTCTCCTGGCGGGACCCCCGGGATACCGCGATCCTCACTCCGCCGCTGGAAAAGAAGGCGGAAGAAGAAGAGGCCCTCTTCGAAAAACCGGTCGAGGTCGACTTCGATGAGATCGATCTCGAACTCGGACGCGGTCTCGACGTGGGCACGGTCAACATCTGCGCCTCCGCGAAGGACGTGGAGGGGAAAATCGCCTACCACATCCAGATAAACGCCTTCATCGACGTCCGCAACGATCCCTTCACGAGGAAGATGCTCATGAAACTGGGCATCGACTACATCGTGCAGGGGGACAAGGGATACGTCATCGGGAACCCCGCGTTCGACCTCGCCAACATTTTCGAGCGGGACACGCGCCGACCGATGAAGGCGGGCATGATCTCCCCAGTGGAACCGGAAGCGCTCCTGATCGTCAGCCTCCTGGCCGCCCAGATCCTCGGGCAACCGAAGGAAGTGGGCGAAGTCTGCGCCTTCTCGGTCCCCGCCGACCCTGTCGACGCCGACCGCAACGTCATCTATCACCGCGGCACCCTCGAAGAGGTCCTGCGGAAACTCGGGTACTCTCCCAAGCCGATGCTCGAAGGACACGCCCTCGTCTTTTCCGAACTGGAGGACGAGGACTATACCGGGATCGGGATCTCCTGCGGCGGAGGCATGTTCAACATCTGCGTCGCCTACAAGAGCGTTCCGGCGCTCACCTTTTCCACCTCCCGGGGAGGAGACTGGATCGACCAGAACGTCGCGACGGCGCTGAACCTTCCCGAACCCCAGGTGTGCGCGGCCAAGGAAATGGGCATCGATCTGCGCAACCCGAAGAACCGGATCGAGGAGGCCGCCGGCATCTATTACCGCCATCTCATCCAGTACACGCTCGAGACGATTCGCCGGAAATTCGAAGACGCACAGAACATGCCCAACTTTGCCTATCCGGTCAGCATCGTCTGCGCGGGAGGCACGTCGATGCCGAAGGGGTTCATCGAAATTTTCCGCGACGAATTCCGGAAAGTGAACTTCCCCATCGACGTGAAGGATATCCGGTTGGCGAAGGATCCGCTCCGTGCGGTCTCCCACGGATGCCTCAACGCGGCGCTCGAGGAGACCCGGGCCCTCGTGGATATCCAGAAAACAAGCGACGTGATGGTCCAGCGCGCAGAGGTGACCAAGACGAGCCGTCTCGACGAAAACGCCCGGAAACGGATCCGGAAAATGTCCACCTCCTCCGGCCAGGAGGCGGACGCGGTCAAGAAGACCCGGATCAAGGTTCCAACACCGGCGCCGGTGGAGAAACTGGAACCCGTGGCGGACCGGGAAAAGGTGATCCCGCCCCCCCCAACACCGGAAAAACGACCGAAACCGGAAGCGTATATCCCGAGAACGGAGGAAGTGGTCATCACGAAGATCGACCTCCCCCGGAAACCGGAGCCGGAACCAGCCCAGGCGACCAAGAAGAAAACCCCTCCGCCTCCCCCGGAGGAACCGGACAAGAGCGCCGGAGAGGTGGACGACTTTCCGCTTTTCTCCTGATTTCCCCCCCAATTCCTCCCCCTCCGCGTGATATAATAGGACTGATTTGGAGGAAGACCCCATGCCCAAGCGAGGCAAGATCAAGGACGATTCCGGGAAAATCGAAGTCCAGAGCCGGAAGAAGAGCGTCCCCCCCAGAAAATCTGAACTCACGGACGAGATGAAGTCCGATATCCGGAAACTGATCAAGCTCATGCTCCGGAAATACCACGACTCCGATCATCTCCAGGAACGCATCCAGGCCTATTCCTCCGGGACGACCGCGGGCATCTCCGTCCAGGAAGCGCAGGAAGCGGCCGCCGGTGAAATCCGTGCCTACCACAATTCGAAGGCCCTCACCGCGAAAATCGACGAGGAAGCAAAAATGCTCGTCGACCAGTCGCTCGCCGAACGGGTCGAACAACTGCTGGAGGCGACGCCGGAACTGAACAGCGAGGAGACCCGGACCATCGCCCGTGAAGTCGTCCTGGAACAGTTCGATTCGGAGCAACTGGACATGAAGATCCGGGATCGCTCCGGGAAAGTCGCGAAGGCCGACCTCCGCAAGATGCTCCTCTCCGCGTTCGACCAGTACCACAAGTCGCCCCAGCTCGAGAGGAAGATCCGGAGGATTTCCGGGGGCGGGGACGACAACGGATCCGCGCCCGCCCCGGAAGAGATCCGGAACGTGGTGGACCGGATCATGGAGACGCCCGCCATGGAAGAGCGTATCCGCAAGGTCTACCGATCGCTCACGGAAGAGACCTCGATCAACCTTCCCGTCGTGGCCCCGGAAGACCTGCGCTCCATGGTCCGGGAAGAGATCGACGCGGATCACGACGAGCACCCCATTCCCAAGGTGACGGAGGTCGATCCGGAGCGTCTCCGCGAAATCGCCGGGGAAGAGGTTCGAAAAATCATCGGGACCTCCCCCCCCTCCCCGCTCACGAAGGAGGATCTCTCCGACAGCGTAAACCGATCCCTCGACGAACACCTTCACTCGCCGGAACTTCGGGCGCTCGTACAGGAGCAGGCGAAGAAGGCCGCAGAAAAGGCGATCGCGCCCCTTCCCTCCCTGACGAGCGAGGACGTGCGGAAGATCGTCGCGGAATCGCCCCCCCTCGAACAAATCCTGGATTCCGACGAACTCCGGAACCTGGTCGAGAAGCAGGCGAAGAAGGCCGTCCCCGTCCTTTCGGAGGAGGAAGTCACCCGGATCGCGGAAGAGACCACGGTCGCACGGGAAGCCGCCCGGCACGGCGCGAGCACCGAGGCGATGCACAACCTGATCCGCGAAATATCCGGGGAGGTGGCCCGGAAGATAATGGAACCGCTCCCCACCTTCTCCGACCTGGACCAGGCGGTGAAGGCGAAGGTGAAATCCACCGCTCCTTCTCCCGCCACGTCCGACGTGGCGCGGCAGGTGAAGACCCTCGTCCAGGAAGCGCTCCTGTCGGACACGTTCCCGGAAGAGCCGGTCGAGGAATCACCGCGGCGGCGAAAACGGGTTCGGAAAAAGTACCGGCGGTAGGGAGAGAGAGGTCGCGGCCGGTTCACGGTTTCGTGGTCCGGCTGAAGTAAGGGCCCCTCCCAGGTCAGCCCCCGGTTCGTTCCCGCTTTTCCTGAGCCTCGAGCCATTCCGGATCGAGCGCCTTCCCGTGCATCCGGCCGGGAAACTGCACCGACCATTTCTGCCGCCGGAGAAGCCGGTCTTCCTCGTGGGTCTTCAGATGGCGGGAGAGAACATCGACTCCTTCCGCCTCTTTTCCGTTCCCCCACAGGGCGGCCGCCGACGAGATCGCCTCCCACCGTGAACCGGGAAGGGGTTCGAGGTCTCCGTCCGGAATCCACGCCTTGATCCCTCTTCCCCGGGGCTTCTCCAGGCGTTTGAACGCCACCTCCGCTTCCCCGCTTTCCCGGCCGGTCCCGCGAACGAAGCCCCATTCGTCGACCAACACCCAGGAGGGCAGAACCCCGATCCCCAGCGTTCTTGCCGACTTCCAGTTCCGGTCGAAGTAGACCGGCATCGTGACCCGGCCGAGGCGTTCCCCCGACCGTTCCGTCCCCGCGGCGTCGAGCGCGATCCCGATCACGACCATGTCGTACCGGCGCAACCGGCGATAGAGGTCCTGCCACGCGGAGAGTCCCTCCCGGGACCGGTCCCAGGGAGCCCAGAAGAAGAGCAGGATCCGCTTCCCCTTTCGTTTCCGGGTGAGGGGTTCCACGCGCTTCGGATTTTTCAGGAGGGGCAACGCCAGGTCGACCATGCGATCCCCCGGAACCAGGCCGGTTCGTTTCGGGGGGAAAGCTTTCTTCCCGTCGGACCGGAGGGTGATCTTCCCGCCGCCCTCCTCGACCGTGACGCCCAGTTTCCGTTCGAGGGCCGGGAGCGAAAAGTAGAGGTCGGTCGAATGGAAGACCGCGTCCTTTCCGTTCCCGAGCGGGAAGACGCCGCCCCCGAACTTGTCCCGGTATACACCGACCTCCCCGCCGCCGAGCGTTTTCCGCCAGATCAGTCGAAGCGGTTCCTCCAGCGATTTCGCGCGAACGTAGATCCGCCCGCCGGTGTCGAGAATATCGTTGCGGGAGATCTTCCGCTGGTCGAGGTAATAGTCCGGACTTCCCTGGAGAAAGAGGAGAAGGAGGACCGCCGTCATCAGGAGGGCGACCCGGAGCGGACGACGCGCCGGGTGCGAATCCGATGGCGCTGGGCGTAGTCGTAAAGCATTTCCATCTGCGTGAAGAAATCCTGTTCCTCCACCCCGTACGGCGCCTTGAAGAAGGGGGAGAGATGGCTTTGGAGCCCGCTCTCGCCGCGGCGATGGGCGAACTCCAGGAAGCGCGCCAGGTCGATCACCAGCGGCGCGGCCAGCGCGGAATCGCATCCCTGCCACGTGAACTGCAACTGCATGCGCGCGCCGAGGAACCCCTCGAAATGGATGAAGTCCCACGCCGTTTTCCAGTCGCCCAGGGAGGGCACGTAGTCGATCCGGACCTGCGAGTGGACCTCCTCGTCGCCAAGCAGTTTTCGCAGCCCCATGTCCTTGTCCCGCACCTTCGCTTTCTGATGATCCGGATCCTCCAGCACCATTCCGTCCCGGTTCCCAAGCAGGTTCTGGGACTGCCACGAGAGCACCCGGAGATTTCGCGCGGTGAACATCGGAGCGAGGGTCGTCTTCACCAGCGTCTCGCCTGTCTTCGCGTCGCGGCCCATGTGGGGAACGCCGTTCTCTCGCGCGAGTTCATCCAGGGCGGGGGAACTCGACCCGAGAGAGGAGGTGAAATTGATGTAGGGAAACCCGCACTCCATCGCGGCCTGCGCGTACAGGACGCTCGCCGGGAAAAGTTCACGACGATCCTCCGCCTGCATCGCCCGGTAGGATTCCAGTCGGCCGTATTCCCGCGTCGGTTCGAAATCAGGTTCGGCGCTCGCGAGGTTCACGACGATGACGTCGTCCACTCCGTTCTTCTTTTGAAATTCCCGGAGATCCTTCTTCAACACGGCGACGATTTCGGGCAGGGGAAGCCGGTCGGTTTCCGAGGAAGCGGAATGAAACTTCTGCACACCGTTCCCGTTGTTCAGGGTGATGCCCGGACGGAGGTTCTCCGTGGCGGAGACCAGTCCGTCCCGGGCCGCCTCCAGGATTTCCGGCGTCAAAACCCCGTTCGCGCGCGCGAATTCCTCCGCCGACTGGACGAGGTCGACCGGACGGATCTCGTGCCCGCCGAAGACGAGGTTTTCGGGCCGGGCCAGGGGGAGGCTCCGAAACTCCTCCAGTTCCGTGACCAGTCCCGTGCGCGCGGTCACCCCCGCCCGCATCGCCTCGATCCCGGCGATCATGCAGGTGGAAACGCTTCCGCACGCTCCGATGGCCCAGATTCCGATTCGCGAATCCATTCTACCTCACTTAATGTGGGAAAAGAGGGTGTCCATCGTCTTCAGGACGTACGAGGTCACCAGAAGGGGATCGTTCTCCCACCACGCCGAGTTCTCGTTGACCCACATCCTGTCGTTTTTCATCGTCGAGAGAAGACGTTCCCCCATTTCCGCCGGCCAATCATGTTCCTTCCCGTCGAAGGTCCGGAAGGGGAACTCCCCGATCGCGTCGAGCGCGCGGGTCATGACCAGGATGTAGTAATAGAGTCCGCGGAGGTGGCTCCGCTTCCCCTTGTCGTAGGGGAATCCCGGATGGGCGTCGATGCTGTAATTCTTGCGCGCCCAGTCGATGGCCGCCTTCACTTCCGGGGAATCCTTTCCCAGTCCGGCGTAGATGTAGGTCTTGATCCCGTGGTAGGTCATGGAACCGTAGCTTCGGATCGTCTGCCGGTCGATCACCTTCATGATCCCCGCCTTGTGCAGTTTCGGATCGGCCAGGGGGGCGTAGAAGAGTCCGCCGTCGTTCCCCACGGAAAGCCCGGCCGCCTTCAACTTCGCGAGAAAGTCCGTGTCGGTGTTCGTCTCGCTGTTGTTCTGGCACTTCCGCACGAAAACGACGACCAGTTTCCAGAACTCGTCGTCCGCGGGAAGGCCCGAGGCCTTCAACGCCTCCGCCGTGAAACCGGTGGTGGAAAGATTCGCGATCGTTTTCTTGTCGGAGGCGGGCTTGTCGTCGCCGTATCCGGTTCCCCCCTTGTTTTCCCCTTCCTTCAACTGGTTCTTCTTCAGGTAGGCCTGCGCGCCGCGAATCGCGTCGCCATGCTTTTCCCGATCGACGGAATGAAGCGCCATCAGGGCCACGGCCGTGACGTATGTTTTCAAGAACGCCCCGGTCGGACCTTCGCCGAACGACCCGTCCTCGTTGCGGCGGGAGACGATCCAGTCCGCCCCCTTCACGACCGCTTTCCGGTACCGTTCCCGCAATTCTTCCGGCGCCCGCGAAAGCGCGTCGACGGCGAGCGCGGTGTAGGCTACCGATCGACCCTGCCGTCCCGGGGGACCCGCCAGCCACGCGCCGTTGCCCGATTGCCCGGAGACCAGCCAGTCACCCGCGCGGGTATACGCCGCCACCATCCGGGTCCGGAGATCTTCCTCGCGTGCCTGCTGTGGAGGAAAAGTCGCGCACAGAACGAGAAGGGAAGGAATCCAGCCCATCAACGCCTCCTTTGAGGAACCGGCCCCGCCGGGTCGTCGGAAAAATAATTCTGAACGGCCGTATCGTAACGCGGAGGCCACTCTTTTCGCTCAAAAACTTTCGTGATCGTTTCCCGCACCGAACCCGCGGATGCCCCTTCCGTGGAGCTTTCCCGGACGACCACGCCGGAGGGACGGTCGGACGCGTGGAGGCCGCCGGAGAGTCCGCTTTTCACGAGCCGGTCCCGAACCGCCGGGGAGAGGGGTTTCCAGCCCGCCGGAAGAAGGCCCTTCTTCTCGAGGGCACGGTCGATGTCGGCGCCACCCGCCGATACGAGACCCGCCAGGGAGCGGAGCGATTCCCGCTCTTCTTCGGAGAGGGCCGTCTCCGACATTCGTTTTTCCAGTTTTTCCTCGAGCGACCGCAGGCGGGCAAGCGCCTCCCGTATCTTCTCCGCGGTGGGCTCGTCCAGGAGCGCGGAGATCGCCTCCAGTTCCTCCCCCACCCCCGCTTTGTCCGCCTCCGCCATGCGAACGATCAACCTTGCCCGTTCCGCCTGCGCCACCGCCAGGAGTTCGGGATCGGTATTCTCCCCGGTTTCCGGCGAAGGCGCGAACCAGAGGAAGGCGGCCAGGGGAAGGCTGATTACGAGGAAGAAAGTTTCGCGCGGCCAGCGAATCCGGCCCAGGGGGGAGAGGTTCTTTCGATCGAGGGCGCGCACCGCGTCGCCGGCGAGCGCGGACCGGAAAGGTCCCTCCGCTTCGAGGGAGGTCGCCACCCGGTCGTCCGTTCCGAGACGCCGGTCCACCAGGACGGCGCAATCGTGCAGGCTCATCCGGCGCATCCAGCCGGAGAGGAGTCCCGCGGGAAGGGTGGCTGCGGGAACTGCCAGGATGATCCACCCGGGGACCGGCAGTCCGAGGAGCCGGGTCGCCACGAGCGCGACACAGACGAGGAGGAGCGCGTAGAAAAGCGCGCGCGTTCCCCGTTCCGCCGCCGAGGCCGCGCGGAGGCGAAGGCGCAACCGTTCCAGCTGCTTGCGGATCATTTTTCCCACTCCCCCTCCACCCGGGCGATCTCCCGCCGTTCCCCGTCGGTCGGGGCGCGGAGAATCATGATCACCTCTTTTCCCGGGGAGGGAAGAACGACGGGGTTGGCGAAGTAGAGGGAATCGTCCACGGCGTCCGGCATCGGGTTGCCCAGGAGGGTGGGCTCGTTCCGCCAGGTGGTGACCAGGGAGCGGGTGGCGGCCGCCATCAGGATCTTGTAGGTTTCCTTCTTGTTCATGGGATCGATCGCTTCGTACCATTTCCCCACGTAGATCCAACCGACCCGGGGCATCGGCGTCCCCCGGCCAGAGTGGATGACCAGGTCTTCCGCCCGATGGGTGACGACCTTCCCCTCGTCGTTTTTCCACTGGACCAGGGCGACGAGACGCTCCCCGTCGGGACCTTCCTGCCCGCGCGATCCCGGGATCCGGCCCCGTTTCAAACCGCAGAGGGTGAGGGCGCTGTCGAGGGAATGGATGTCGCATTCCAGCCGGAGCACGCTTTCGTGTTCCTTCCCCCCGACCCCGCATGCGAAGAGCTCGATCACCCCGTTGTCGAGAAGGATCCGGCCGGGAACGACGACCCCCTCGGTTCCGTCCTCCCGTTCGAAAACGTACCCGCCCTTCTTCAGAAGCACGAAACCGCGATCGGCCGCCTCTTCCCGCGTAAAGGGCATCGCGGGCTCCTCGACGGGATCCGCCCCGAACTTCTCTTCGTCCAGGCCCGGTTCCTCCTGGAAGAAGACCCCGGGGAGGAAGAGCAGGCAGACCCAGAACCCTGTACCGATATTCATCTCAGGATGGAACGACGGTCCGACGCATAAGGTTCATTCCGATTTTTTCTTCCAGCCGGTCGTCTTGATCATCACCTCGCCGTTGTCCAGTTCCACGCCCGTCTTGTACCCGGTCAGGGTCGAGGAGAGGGCGGGAGCGCCGTCGACGGTCCGATGGATTTCCACCCGGTGGAGGAGGAAGGTCTTGTAGTGGAACCAGAGTCGCGCGCGGGTGAAGGTTTCCCGGAGGGAGGCGCTCCGCGGAACCAGGTCGACGGCATGGTAGATCTTCGGATCGGGACCGCTTTTCCGGAGCCCCTGTTTTTCCCCGTCGGGATTCTCGAACTGTTTCGCCTTCTTCAGGAGGGGGTCGTCTCCCGGGGCGTCGTCCGCCTTCCTGTTCACCTTCCGGTACTCCGAAGCGATTTGAACCGGTTTGATCGTGAAGTCTTTCGCCAGTTTCGAGGGGCGGTACTGGGTCGCGTAGAAGAGTTCGATCGGCCAGGCTTTCCGATTCCGCTTGTAATCGATCCTGCGGCAGGTCTTCTCCGCCGGCCAGAGTTGGGTGATCTTCTTCCCCGCGATGTTCTCCTGCGCCCACCCGCCGGGATGGTCGGCCGTTTCCATCAGCACCCAGAGCTTGCCCTTGATCAACTTCGCCTTGAGCGACCCTTCGAGGGAAAGTTTTTCTTCGCGGTTTGCCTGTTTCACCGCGGCGGTGAAGGAGCGGAGTTGCCTCAGGACCGCATCCGCCTTCCGGTTGATCTTCGGAAACTCCTTCGCGATGTTGACCGGGTTGCGGTTGGGATCCATTTCGGGCGTGCGGACGCCCCCCTCGTCCTGGAGACCGGGAACGAGCGCAAGCGCGAACAGGATCGCCGGGATCATCAGGATTTCCCCATCACCCTCGCCCTCGCGGTCGAGAGGTGTCTGGATATTTCCGCGTGCGCTTCCGTGATCTTCCCGGGAATCGCGCCGGAAGTGACGCCGTCCGCGGTGAGGATCTTCATGAACTTCCCGAACCGCTCCGGGAAGTCGGAGTAGCGATGTTCCTCGTCCCCGACCTTGTAGAGGGTCCAGGGTTCCAGGGCATTCTTCCAATCCTTCTTCGACAGGACGTAGGAAAAGGCCTTGTCGAGTTCCCCGTTGGTGGACCGGACCGTGTTCCGTGCCGTCCGGAACTCCACCTGTTTTTCCGGGTTTTTCTTCGCCGCCCGGTACGTCCGCCAGAGGCTGTCGAGACCTTCCCGGTGCATCAGGGTGATCCAGGATTGGTATTCACGAAGCCGGACGACGTCGGCCATCCCCAGGAGTCGTTTCATCCTCGAAATGGAGAGTTTTTTTCCGTCCGCCCCGCCGATGATTGGTTCGTTGCCCCCCTCCTCGGGATGGGTGGTTTCCGGATCTTCCCCGCCTTCACCGGTGCCGAATTCCCCCGCGCCGCCGGACGCTTCGGCCTGCAGTTTCTTGATCATGTTGCCCACGCGAACGAGGTCCTCAAGCAGTTCCGTGATCACCTGGTACGCCGAGTTGTGGAGGGACGCGGCCTTCTGATCCTCCGCCTCCGACTTCATTTCCCCGAGTTCGTAGAAGATCGAGGCGGATTTCTCCTTCCAATCCTTGTCGTTCGACTCCTTCTCGATGCGATCCAGGAGTTCGATCGCCTTCTCGATCATCTTGGCGCATTTCGCGGTGTCCTGGCGGAGCGCCGCGAGCATCTTGCCGGGATCGCCGATCGTCCGGGAGAGAACGGGGAGTTCGTAGCGGAAATAGTTCCGGTCCCCCATCTGCCGGCGCAACTGGCGGCCGCGGGTCTGCACGTTCGGGTCGAACCAGAACCAGAATTCGTACATGCCGGGCGTGGACACGGTCAGGTTGCGCGTCCGGAGGGTCCGGTTGCCCGCTTCACAGTTCACCGGGGAGGAGTCTTCCTGGAAGGCGTCGACCCCGAAGTGGAATTTCTTCGACTGCCAGTTGAAGCGGTGAACACGCTGTTTCGCCTCGACCGAGATTATGGCTCCCTTGGGAAACTGGTGCTGGAGGGTCATGTCGACCGCCCACCGGTTTCCGCCGCCGCGCACCCGGAACTTCGTCACCTCGTATTCTTCGTAGTTCCGCTCCTGGGGAGCGAAGGCGCAGAGAAGCGCCGCGGGAATCAACAGGGCAAGCCTCATGGGAACACTCCTCATTCCATTCAACGTTTGACGACCCGGTACCCCGCCGTCTCCAGGGTAAACTGCTTCTTCGTGATGGCCGGTTCCGGATCTTTCCGGATACCCGCGAACTTGACGTTCCGGTACCGGTCGGTGGAATGTTCGAAGATCAGGTTGATCGGCAGGAAATCTCCCGGGCGGAGGGTCATGCGAATGGAGCGAATCCGGCGCTGGATCGTCGGGATTTTCGGGCGAAGCACGACGATGTAATACTTCCCCCACTTGTCGCCCCCCGCCACCACCGGCTTGTTGCGGGGATTCTCCCTGTCGAACTTGTCCTCCTTGGTGGAGAAGGGGCGGTCTTCGTTCAGGCCCGTCTCCTCGCCGGCGACGATCGCTTTCTTGTTTTTCCACCAGGTCTCGTACGCCTCTTTCCCGGAAAACCCGAGCGCCGTCCAGTCGTCATCGTTCGGCTCGGTCTTCATGTACCGGGCGTTCGCCACGATCTCGACGTCGAAGATCCGTTCCAGGTCGCTGTTGAACCCGTCCCGGACGAGCATCTGGGTCAGGTAGTACCGGAGCGCCGCGGCGTTGTACTCGGTCACGGTATTGGTGCCGCGCTTCGGCTCGTACGTTTCACGAAGTTTTCCACCCACGTAGAGGGTCCGGGAGGCGTTCATCGTGTTGCGCCCGGCCGCGTCGCTCGACTCCTTGACCGCCCACCAGAGAAGGCGCCCGTCGTCGGTCTTCAGCACCTTGACGCTGCCCGCCGCATAGGAAGTGCGGTCCTGGAAGGGGTCGGAGAGGCTCCACTTGATGTTCGCCGACCACGCCCCGTATTTTTCGCGCGCCTTTTCCGCGTCCTTGTACGCCTCCTTCTTCCGGCGCAGGAGTTCGGTCGCGTCGATCTTCTTCGCGCCCTTGCGCGGGTCCTGCTGTTGGGCGGTGGCGGCGGGGACGAGAAGCGCCGTTCCCAGCGCGAGGGAGAGAACCCCGGTGAAGACCCGTTTCATCGATTCATTCCTCCGTGTCGATAATGGTCAGACCCTTTTCGTCGATCGCGAACCGATCGTCCGGAATTTCCGGTTCCGGGTCCCTCCGTATCTCTTCCAAGTGAAGGGACGTTAAAACGTCGTTCGTTCTTTCCACGTAAATCCGGACGGGGAGAAAATCCCCCGGGCGAAGGGTCATGCTGACCGAACGAATTGCGCGTCGCAGGTATCCCTTTTTCGGCGTCAGCGTCAGGCCGTAATACTTTTGAACGGTTCCGTCCCCCTTCTCCGGCATGACGTTGCGCGGGTTTTTCCGGTCGAATTCGTCCTCCTTCTCCCGGAAGGGACGGTCTTCGCTGGTGTCGGACGTCGTCCCGGTGACCGGATCCTCCACCTTCTTGTTCCGCCACCATTCCTCGAACTCTTCCTTTGACTGGAAGCCGAGGTGCGTCCAGTCCCCGACGGTCGCCTCGGTTTTCTGGTACCGCGCGTTGGCGTAGATATCGACGGTGTACTTCTTCTCCAGGTGCGCTCCGAACCCTTCCCGGAGGAGAGACTCGAACCGGAAAGCCCCGGCCCGGGAAATAGCTCCCTTCCACACTTTCCCCGCCTTCTCCTCCGAGACCGAGAGGCGGTCGCCAAGGTGGAGGGCGCAAATCCGCTCCCGTTTCGATCCCGTTCTCTCCCGTTCCCAGTAAAGCGCCAGTCCCTTCTCCCCGAGGTTCTTCACCCAGACGCGACCGGAGTACACGATCGTCTCGTCGTTGAAGGGGTTGGACGTGACCATGCGAAAGCGGGCGGTCCAGGCGGTGCGCGATTCGGCCGCCTTCGCGGATTCCCGGAAAGCTTCCACCATCCGTCGGCGAAGTTCCTTCGCGGTGACCTTGCTGGAACGCGGTGGTTCCTCCTGGGCGAAAAACGGAACCAGGAGCAGGACGACTGCGACGCGTGTCATCAGGTGGTGTTCACCACGGCATAGAGCAGGAACTCGACGTCCCCCTGGTCATAGAAGATCGTCACGTCCTCGAAGTAGGGCGTCCCCAGGAGAACGGAACCGCTGTTGATTCCCTTGACCTGGAACATGACCCGGTACCGGATGTCGCTGGCGTCGGTCACCTCGTACGGTTTCCCGTCCGACCCGAGGATCTGGGAGAATCCGTCCGCCTTGAAGCCCTGCTGGTCCGCCGGGAAGGTGTTCCCGTCCGCCATGACGAACATTCGAACGCAGGGAACCGGTGTACCGTTGTACTGTCCGTTGTCGGTCTGCCAGAGCTTCGTCGGACTGGAGGCGTTGGAATAATCCCACTGGAGGGGAACGTTCTTGATGTAGTCTTCGGCGAACCAGGTCCAGGAGACGCCGAGGAGACGCCGCTTGGGCGCGACCGGGGGCGCGATGCTCGACGATCCGCCGGTGGTCCCTCCCGTGTTCATCGGCGGATTGGCCGTCGAGGAGGGGGGCGGGAGGTAGCGTGCCGGCGACACCTTGTCCAGGTCGATCGATCGCGAAACGAACCCGGCGTCCGAATAGTTCCCCCACTGGGGCTTGTAATACCGGCCGCGGAGCCATACCTGCTTGGCGTTGTTCAACTGGGTGGTCCCGTTCGATTTCCAGACGTAGAATTCGTCGAAGGTCATGTCGGCCGAAAAGTTCCGGTTGAAGGTTCCGAAGCCGTGGCTGGAGACCTCCCCGAGACGGATCGTGTTGGTCCGCCACTTGTTCGTGGAACCGTCGGAGAAAGACTGGATCGTGAACCAACGGGTCCGGTAGGAAGAGTCGAAGATCGTCCCGGCGTACAGTTTCTTGGTGCCGGAAAGGAACTGCCCGTTCACATAGAGACTCTGCCAGTGGTCCTGCGTCTTGATGTACGAGCCGACCTTCGTGTGCCACCGGAAGATCAGGTGCGTCCAGCGTCCCTTGTCGAGGTAGTTCGGCTTGCTCGACTCGCCCGGATGCAGGCGGTGGTTGAGCGTGGGCGTGGCGCAGTAGTTTTCCTCTTCAAGCCACGGACCCTCGTCGTACATGTCGGCGAGCGCCCCGTCGTAACAGCTCGCCGCCCACCCGCTCACGAAGGACATCGGCTTGAAAGGCCAGACGCCCTTGCCGCCGGTGTACTCCACCGGTTGGTCACTGCAGGTCGAGTAGGGAGACCCGATGTAGTTGGTCGACATGCTCTCCGTCTGGGAGGTGATGTCGGGAAGCTTGTCGTGCGCCGGGAAATAGAAGACGTCCCAGAGTCCCGGGTTCCGGTGGCCGTAATTCTTCGCATGCCACCGGGACATGCCGAAAATCTTCCTCTGCTTCCCGGAATGTTCGGGGTAGAAGCTCGGCTTCAGCCAGACCGCCATCGTCCCGCCCTTCTCGTTCCAGGAGACTCCCTGGTCCATCCAGTAGGCGATGCCGGAATGGCGTTCGCTGTAAGCCCCGTCGATCCGCAGGTCGCTCGGGGCGAAGGCTTTCATGCTGTTCAGGGAGGAGGGAAGGCCCGAGGTCGCTCCCCCGCCGGAGGGCGACGTCATGGGCATGCGGAAACTTCGCGCGAGGCGGTACCGCATTCCGTACGTCGGGCAGTAGGGGGAGAACGCGTTTTCGAGCCGGTCCTCGTGGTTCATGGCCCGTTCGACCTTCGGAGGCTTCGAGTAGGGAATCTGGTCGATGTAACTGTTCGCGTACCGGTAGTTGCTTCCGAGTTCGTCCCGGAACCAGTCGTTCCCGAGGGCGGAAGAACTCGCGTGGTGATGCGCCTTGAAGTCCCACGAGAAATGGGAGTGGATCACCGATCCGAACTGGGCGCCGCCCTGCGGCGTCTGTTCGAGCGTCCCGGGTTGCTTGAAGTCGTTCATGTTCCACTTCACGCCGCCGATCGTGGGAAGGGAGATGTACCCGCCGTACTCGTATCCCCACCCGGTCTGGATCGTGGACTGGCCGGAAGAATACCCCGCGTACCCGTCCCAGACGGGGTCGTACTGGAAATTGGCCCCGGCGAAGGTGTCCCCGTAGATCAGGGGCCCGTTGTCGATTTCGGGTCCGATTTCGAGGGATAGATTGTTGTTCGTCTCGGGATCGCTCTGTCGCGGTTTCAATCCCGTCTGCGGACTCCCGTCCATTTCGGCGGCGTAGAAGTGGCGCTGGCTCGTCTCCCGGTAGGCGTCGTAGAGCTTCACGGAAACGAGGATCTTCTTCTCCGCGACGATTTCGTTCCCGGCGGACGTGAGCGCCGTTACGCCGCCAGCGGTGGTGCCTCCCCCCCCGGTGCCCTCGGAGGGACGGAGGACCCGGCCGAGCGACTCGATCTCGTAATAGCCCATCGGCGTGAAACAGAACTCGGTGGAGTTGACGATCAGGTCGGTCTTGTCCACCCGGAGGTACATGTTCCGGTCGGGATTGGTCTCGTTGAGAATGACGTTGGGATTGAAGTTGGCCTTCAGAGCGTCCGCCATCGCCCGGGAGGCGAACTCCAGCGCGGCGGAGGAGGAGGCCTGGACCTTGCTCCAGTTGGAGGTGGAGGCGGGCTTGTAGTCGTAAAAAATGCCGACCCGGCCGTCCTTGATCACCCCCTTCTCCACGAGGTAATCGAGGAAGTTGTGGAAGTGGGACCAGCTTGTGAACGGGCCGCCGAGCGTGGGAAGGTTCCCGTAGTTGATGCCGTTGAAGACGCTCTTCGACCGGCAGGCGATGATGTGCTGGGAGACCGTTTTCGCCTGGACTCCCGTGGAAGTTCCGCTTCCCGGGAGGACGAACTCCGCCGTCCGGTAGAGATTCCCGATTTCGTCCCCGCCGCTGGTCCCGCCGCTGGTCCCGGAGGAAGACATGGCGTGCTGGACGTATTCCCACGTGTAATACTTCTGCGGAATCGTGAAGGTGCAGGGGACGTTGAAGAAAGCGCCGCCGCTGTAGGTGAAACTCGAGGGGGAACCCATGTAGGGAGAGAATCGCCTCCGCTCGATCGAGAAGAAGCCGGAGACGCCCGCGATCAGCGAGGTCAGAACCGGTTCGGGCGCCGTGTTGATGTTGACCGGGGCGCGCCAGACCACCTCGACGTAACTCGGGAAGAGTTCGTCGTGGGCGTAAATGGCGTTGTACCCCGGACTCGTGAGGCCCGGCTTGTACCACTGGAGAGGTTGGGAAGAGAAGAGCATGTTCCCCGAGGAGTTGTATCCGCGCCCACGCCGCAGCCGGATTCCCCCCGCCCCGCCGCCGCGGAAGTAATCGACCGGATACTCGGAGGGAAAGACCTTTCCCGAAAGCGGAACCGGGTTGACGACATTCTTGTCGACCCAGGCGTGCGTGGTGACGAAGTCCTTGAACCTGTTGAACTGCGTCTCGTCGTAGTCCACCGCCCGGCGAAGGTCGTACTTGCTGGTATACCCGTCCGCGCGCTTCGCGACGATCTTGTTCCCGAGATTGGGAATATCCACGTCCGGATGCTTGCCGAGGTTGTTGAGGATTCCGCGCAGGGTGGCCGTCACGCTCGAATGCTGGCCGCTCCCGTCGCCGATGTCGTTCTTGTACTTGTACTGGTAGAGCCCGTCGTTGACGTAGATCATCCCGGAGGAATCGACCACGCGAAGGGCGTAGATATCGCCGTAGGCGGTGTACGTTCCGGTATCGTGGAACCCGCTGAAACCGACCTGGCTGATCGACCCGTCGGGCAGTTTCACGTTGACCGTTTTCGGGAGAACACCCGGATCGTTCGGGTTCTGGGGACTCTCGTCTTCGTAGGCCCACGAGGGGTTTTTCGCCCGTTCGATGGCCACCTGCTGGAGGGAGGGGTCCGTGCCCGATTCGGAGAGATCGTTCCCCCAGTAGACGTGGGCCTGGGGCCCGCCGCTGGTGCTGAAGAATCCCTGTGACATCATCTCCTTGATCTGGGAAATCGCGTACTCCACGCCCGACTGCGCCGCCAGCTTGGCACGCACGTCGTCGACGTAGTTCCGGGAAATGGTCCGGTCGAGCTGTTGCAACGTCGCGAAGGTCGTCGCGAGGAGCGCCAGGATGACGAGCACCCCGAGAACGACGATCAGGACCGATCCTTTTTGTGCCAGCCGTGTGCGGGTCTTCATGCACCCTCCTGAAGGAACCTGTCTACAGAGACTCTCTTGCAATGCAGCCAATTCAACGCAAGCTTCGGGCCAATTCCGTTTGGCGACGAAAAATCCGCTTATCCCCCGTAAAATCGCCCGGAGACGACCATTTCTCCGGCCGGAACCGGGCCTCCGCCGTTACCCGGGGGTAACGGGATTACAGATCCGCCCGGAAAATAATTGGCACGGGGCGTTCATTTTATACGGAGAGTCCCGAAGTTTCATCCGAAATATTCATATGGGGGAAGTATGTTGTCGTTATATACAATGAAGGAAGAGATGTCGACTTTCCGCAGATCCCTGGATGACGAATGGAGAAGGGGCCTCCTCGACAAGCTCGAGGCGGACCTGGAATCGTTCATTTCGGAGAAGGCGCCCGAGATCCGCGCCGCGCTGAAAAACAGGGACTCCACGATGATTCGCGCCGCGGGAAGGAAGAAGGAAACCGGAGTCCTGACCGACCAGGAGATGCTGGACCTGGTCGTTCGCCGGATCCTGTGGCGACACGGAACGATCAATCCCCGCCGCGACCTGGAAGACCAGCAGAAGGAAATCGAAGAGGAAATCTGGTACGAGGGGGAGCGGATCCAGGGGCCGGTCACCACGAAACGGCGGGAGGAAATCGCGCGCCACTGGTCCCGCCTCCACGCCGCGCGATGGCGTGAATGGCACGTGATGGAACTTCTCTACACGTGGGAAAAAAAGTCGCCCAAGTTCATGAAACTCATCCTCCCCTCCAAAACGACCCGCCGCAAAAAGAAGTCGTAGGAAATCCCCTAGAACTTCTCGAGCTCTCCGCGGATATACTCCGCCCGGACCACGTCCCGCTCGGAATGATCGAGAACCCGGCCGGAGAGTTTCTGGAGGTGGCTCGGTTGCGTGCAGACGCAGAGCCGGTTGATCACCTTGATCGGGAGCTTCCGGAGGATGTTCAGGTTCGCCCCCAGACGCAGGGCGGAGAGAAGAACGATCGTCTCCTCGCTCGAGATGCGCCGGGCGTGCTTGAGAAGGCCGAACCCGCGCCAGACCTTGTCCTCGATCTTCTTCGGTTCGTCTTCCATCAACTTGTACCGCCAGGAGCGCTCGAACTTCAATACTTCGGGAACCACCCGCCGCATCTCGTCGATGAGGTCCGCCTCGCTCTTCCCGAGGGTGACCTGGTTGGAGATCTGGTAGAAGTCCCCGATTGGCTGGGTCCCCTCGCCGTAAAAACCGCGGATCGTGTAGTTCAACCGCTGGAGGGACTGCAGGACCTTGTCCATCTGTTTCGAGAGGACCGACGCGGGAAGGTGCATCATCACCGAGAGGCGAAGCCCCGTTCCGACGTTGGTCGGGCAGGCGGTCAGGTAGCCGAAACGGGTGTGGTACGCGTAGGAGAGGTTCTCTTCCAGGCGGGAGTCGTAGCTGTCGAGAAGCTCGTACGCCTCCTGCAGCTCGAGCCCCGACCGGATGACCTGGAAACGAAGGTGGTCCTCCTCGTTCACCATGATCGAGACCGCCTCGTCCTTCCCGATCGCGGCCCCGCGCGCGCCGTTCCCCGCGACCATCTCCCGGCTGATCAGGTGGCGCTCGAAGAGGAGGTTCCGGTCCACCTCCTTGAGGGTCGCCAGCGGAAAATAGTGCAGGGGGCCGGGAAGCTCGGTGCGTTCCAGTTTATCCTGGAGATGGGATTCGATTTCGGAACGGACCCGGGCGGAAGCGGTGGTCAGGAAGGGAAAGCGTTTCAGGTTCCGGGCGATCCGCACCCGGCTCGAGATGACGACGTCGCTCTCCGTGCCGGTGCCCTTGAGCCACTCCCCGGACTGGCCCATCCAGTCGTCCACGTTCATGCGCCACCCGCGTCCGGCTCGATTTCCAGGTGCTTGATCCGGTCGCGGATTTTCGCCGCCCGTTCGTAATCTTCCGACTTGACGACGGAATCGAGCTCCCGCTTCAGAAGATTCAGCTCGTTCTCGCGGCGAACCGTCTCCTCTACCGTCGTGGGAACTTTTCCCAGGTGCCGGGTCGCACCGTGAACCTTTTCGAGGATGGGAACGATTTCCGACTCGAATACCTCGTAATCATGGGCGCATCCCAGGCGGGCCTTCGATTTGAACCGGGCGGAGTTCAGGCCGCATTCGGGGCAGATCTTCTGCCGCCCCTGTTTCCCCCCCGCTTTCCCCGCCTTGGGTCCCACGAGGTTGCCAAGGATGTCGCTGATGGAGAAAGTGACCTTCATCCCCACCCCCGCGCTTCGGGCGCATTCGTCGCAGAGGTGCCCCTCCTTCTTCACGCCCTTCTCGATGGCGGTCAGGTGCACCGTCGCGGGGTTCTTCTGACATCGCTCGCAGATCATCCCGTTATTATACCCGCCCTGAAATCCATTCGCAAATTCAGGATTTATTTCCCGAGGGTCTCGACGATGTTCTTTTCCCACTTCACCAGTTCGGTGACGCTCGCCAGGGTTCCCTGCTTCTGGATCTCTCCCCGAAGGCGGTTTTCGTGTTCCAGGACGTCCATGGCGCGGTTGACCACCTCGACGGCCCGTACCTTCGGGACCCGGACCACGCCGGTGTCGTCGGCCAGGATCCAGTCCCCAGGCTCGACCTGGACGCCCTCGATCCGGATTGGAATGTTGATCTCCCCGAATCCCTTCGGCTCGCCCGCGGTCGGCGTGATGATTCTCGCCACCGCCTGGAATCCGATCTCGCGGATGACGTCGATGTCCCGGATCGCACCGTGAATGACCACCCCCGCCACCTTCCGCTGGAGACAGGAATGGGAGGCGAGTTCCCCCCAGAGCGCCGGGGCGACGCCCCCCGCGTCGATCACGATGACATCCCCTTCCTGTGCCAGGTCGATCGCCTCGACCGGCTTGGCCCAGTCCCCCGGGTAGGTTCGGACGGTCACGGCGGGCCCGAAGAACTTCGTGTTCGGTTGGCAGGGAGTGAGTCCGGGAAGATCGCCGGAACGATGCATCGCGTCCGACAGGTTCGGCGTGGAAACCTTCGCGAGAATGGCGCGGATCTCCTCGTCGCTCGATCCCCGCTTGAAAAGCTCGGTCTCGATGGAAACGCCCTCTTCGATGGCGCGGAGGAGGGTCTTCGTGGCGCCCTCCGCGTCGGCGCTCTTCGTGATCGCGCCGCCGACGATGACGATATCCGCTCCCGCCTTGACCATGTCGGCGGCCGTCTCGCTGTTGACCCCCCCCGCCACGGCGATCGGAAGCTTGACGTGCGGCCGAAGTTCACGGATCTGCCCGGTCACGTCCATTCCCCGCATCTGGTCGTCGATCGGAAGGTGCAGGCCGACGTGGTGCGCGCCCCACTCCTCGCATTTCTTCGCAAGCGCGATCGCGTCTTCACCCCGCCGCCCCAGCAGGTCGACGCAGACGTCGATCCCGTAATTCTTTCCCGCCTCGATGCACTCGAGGATCGTGGAATCGCTGTCGGTGGCGCACACCGTGGCGCAATTCGCCCCAGCCTTCGCGGCCGATTCGAATTCCGCCCGGCCCGCGTCGAGCGTCTTCAGGTCGGCGATGATGTAATGTTTCGGGAACTCCTTCCGCAGGGCGCGGATGGAGTCGAGCCCCTCGCTCTTGATCAGCGGCGTTCCCGCCTCGATCCAGGTCGCCCCTCCCGCGGACGCCTCGCGCGCCATCTGCATGGCGCGGGGAAGTTCGAGAAAGTCCAGGGCCACCTGTAATGTCGCTTTCATTGGGCGCAGATCATACCAACTCGCCCCCCGCGGAACAACTCCCGATCGAGACCCCATAAAAGGGGACATTCCTATTTAAATAAGGTCTTTTTGGGGCCTTTTGGGGGAATTTAAATAGTAATGTCCCCTTTTATGGATGGAGGGCGGCGTCGAGGGCTCCGGGGCCGACGAAGCGGGCGCGAACGCGGTCGTCGGGACCGACGATGAAGACGGCGGGCACGACCGGCTCTCCCCCGGGAAAGACCTTTCCGATCTCCCCCTCGGCGAGCACGTCCGCGTCGATGCGGATTCCCTCCCGCCGCAAGCGGAGGAAAAGATCGTCCGGGTCCCCCCCGATGCTCTTCCAGACGAGCCGCGTACCGGGCATCTTCCCGACGCGAGCCTCGAACTCCTTCCACCGCTCCAGTTCTTCCCGGCAGGCGTTGCAGTGGAGACGGTAGAGGACGACGATTTTCGTCCCCTTTCCCCCGGCGAGAGGCCAGCGGTCGCCCGTTCGGAGCGGCGCTTTCGGGACCACCGGTTCCTCTCCCGTCCGGCCCGGTGACAGATTCTCCCGCAGGGCTTCCTTGCGCCTCTCCGTAACGACGAGGCGGGTCCGGGTGGCGACCCTGGGGATTTCCTGCCATCCTCCCATCGGCCACCGGACGTGGACCGTCGCCTCTTCCCGGACGGCGAAGTAGAGCTCGGGCGGATTCCCGGAAAGAAATCCGGAACCGGCGGACAACTCCTGCGTCTGCACCCGGTCCCCCTCCCGAACGACGACCCGCGCGCCAATCCCGAACCGGTTCGAACGGGTGCCCCGCAACCGGACCACGATCATCGGCGGACGCTCGTGGGTGTCGTTCCGCAGAACGACGAGCGGATTGCGGTAATAATTGTGCAGGAGAACGTCCCCGTCGCCGTCGCCGTCCAGGTCGGCGACGACCATCCCGCGGCCATCCTCGATCCGCCCCAGCCCGATCGCCGAACCGATCTCGACGAAAGTCCCGTCTCCCCGGTTGTGGAAAAGCGGGTTCCTTTCCCGCCCGCTGAAGGAGACCGCGGGAACCCTCGTGAGCAGATCGGGCGACTTCCGGCGCAGTTCCTCGATCCTGTTCCGCACGTACGGATCCTTCTCCGCCCGCTTTACCAGCGATCGGATCTCGCTTTGGAAGAGTCGCTGGAGACGCCCCGGAGCGGAGGGATCCTCCCCCTCCCTCGTCCGCGCCTTCACGAGGCGCCAGAAAGGGCTTCAGAGATCGAAACCGGACTCTCCCGACATGTACCCGTTCGCCACGTAGAGGTCGGGCGCCCCGTCGGAATTGTAGTCGAAGAAGGCGTTGGACCAGGCCCACCCCGCCCGCCCGACCCCCGACTTCCGCGTCACGTCCCCGAAAAGGGATCCGTCCCGGTTTCGAAGAAGCGTGTTTCCCCGCGCCATCTTGAAGAGCCGCGCGTCATCCCCGGAACCGAGCAGACGGTTCCCCGCGGTGGAGTACATGTTGGAAACGTACAGGTCGAGACGCCCGTCCCCGTCGCTGTCCCCCCAGGAGACGCCCATGCCGAAGCCGGTGTCGGCCGCCCCCGCGCGGGAAGTGACGTCTTCAAAGGTGCCGTCCCCCCGGTTCCGGTAGAGCCGGTTGCGCCCGAAGTCGTTCGCCACGGACAGGTCGGGATCGCCGTCGTCATCGTAATCCGCGAAGGCGGCCGCGAAACTCCACCCCGGGTCGGCCACCCCGCGCTTCTTCCCCTCCTCCCGGAACGTTCCGTCCCCCTGGTTGATCCAGAGTTGATTCGCCACGCCGTTGTCCGCCTGGAGAATGTCGTCGGGAATCGGGACGTAGTTCTCCGAATCGTCGCCGAAGTCCTTGTAGAAACAGACGAAAAAATCGAGGTCGCCGTCCCGGTCGACGTCCGCGGCAGCCAGCGACATCGCCGGGCCCCGGACGGTCAACCCCGCCGCGGCGGTCCGATCCCCGAACTTCCCGTTCCCGAGATTCCGGTACCAGGCGAGAGCGCGGCCGGCGCCCCGCCCGGGCATCTTCTCCGACGCCACGTTCGCGAGAAGCAGGTCGAGCCGACCGTCGTTGTCCAGGTCGACGAAGAGCGCGGACGCTCCCACGTCGTCGTCCCGCGCCTCCCCGGTTTCCACGAACCGGTTTCCCTCGTTCCGGAAGAGCCGGTTCTTCCCGATCAGCGGAACGTAGAGGTCGAGGTCCCCGTCCCCGTCGTAGTCCCCCGCGGCGATTCCCCCGAGAAAAGAGAAGGGCTCCATGAAGACCGGCAGGTCGGTCCGTTCCACGACGACCGGAAGGCGAAGGCCGAGAGCGGAGGTCTCGTCCCGGAAGAGGAGGCGGGAACTCTCCACCCACCGCCCCCCCCGTCCGACGCAGGCGAAAGAAGAGCAACGCTCCCTCCCCGGACTTTCTCCACTCCGCCTTGTACGTCTCGCTTCGATGAAACCGCGCGCCCGTCTGACGAATCCCGGTCACGTCAACGGAAAAACTCTCCTCCGAAAGAAGGCGCAGTCGAACGTCGCTCAACGAGACGATCCCGCGCAGGAACCGGTTCACCGCGGCGACGGAATCGACCGGTTCGTATTTTTCCCCCGACCAGGTCCGCACGGTGACCGTCCCCAGTCTCTCCTTCGCGGCGGAAGCGGGAGGCGGGGAGAGCAGGCCGGACCCTTCGAACTCCGGATGAAAGTACCGCGCGATCCCTTCCGCCGACTGGTTCCGGAGATGCCGTTCCACGTCCCGGAGAAGATCTTCCCCGGATCCCCGCGGAAGAAGGGCGAGCAACAGGAAGGCGCACCCGGACATCAGTCGAGCACTTTGAACTTCTTCCCTTCCCGCGCCCACCACGCCCGGTAGTCGACGTAGGAGGTGAAGGTTTTCCCGGTGATCGCTTTCAGGGTGTGCAGAAGAACGGGGACGAGCGTGGCGTAGGTCCCCACCGCCATCCACGCGGCGCGCCCCTGCGCGTTGAGTTGTTCGTACTGTTCCAGCAACTGCTGGACGTTGTTGCAGGTGATTCCTCAGCCGCCGTCACTGCAGTCGGGAAGTTTCTCCCCCATGATGAACTTCCGCATGTCCTGCTGGCATCGTCGAAGTCGGTCCACCAGGGAGCTTACGCTCGACTTGTGCCGGATGAAACCGAGCGCCCGTATGGCCGAGACCGCCAGCGTCAGGTCGCGCGAGGGGATAAACCGGTTCACCTCCCGGACCCTCGGCCGCGTCCTTTCCGTCTCCATCCCGCCCAGGTTCTGCAGGGCGACCTGGATCACGTTGGGGAAATCCCGGTTCTTTTTCAACTCGTCGAAGAGAATCCCGGCCGCGTCGGCGTTGTCGGTGTACTGCCCGATCGCGAAGACCAGTTTTTCCCGGAGGTGCGGACTTCGTTCCCGCGGAAGTTTCTCCGTGAGGCAGGCGAGAATCTTCGGATCGCGAAGGTTCGTCAGGCGGATGATCGCACCCGCACGCACCGATTCCTCCCTCGATTTCTTCCACGTTCCGCGGAACCGCGCGATCGCCTGGTCGACGCGATCGACGTCCTGAACCGGAACCAGCAGGAGCGCGAGAAGAACCGCCTTCATCATTATCACGAAGGGTAGCAGGTCCCCGACGGCATCTCAATCAGATCCATCCGCGATGATGCAGGAACCACTCCGCCAGAAGCAGGAGAAGTGCCAGGCACGCGGCGGCCACCGGAAGCGAAAGGTCCCGGTACCAGGGGCGGCGCGGCACGGGAGGGAGGGGGGAATCCTCTCCCGACAAATCCGACCACTCCGGATGAAACGCGTTTACGCCGATCCATTCCCCGCGATCCGCCCCGGATACGCGGAGAGGACCGGGGGCGATTGCCTGGGAAGGAATTCGAAAATCCCTCTTCCCGCTCCGTTCTTCCGCCCGGAGTTCGGCCGCGTCGGTCCAGAGAGGGGCGGAGGGGGAGACCGGATCGGCCCAATCGACCTGCCGCGGAAAGGACCGGGTCGCCCCGCCGAGGCGAATCCATTCCACCCACTTCCGGAGAAAGAGGGGGAAGGCGGCGCGAAGCGTCAGGTCCGATTCCGAAAGCGAGAGGGGAAAACCGAAAACAACCCGGCACCAGCCTCCCCGCCGTTCCTGGACCGCGATCGGGCCCGCCGAAGACTCGATCAACATCGCCCCTTCCTTCAATACACGCGCCCGGCGAACCGCGAGGTCAGTCAGGTCGATCCCCCGGAGCAGGGGTCCTTTCGTATCCCAGTCCCGGATCCCGGGCCTCTCGATCACCGGCCCGGAGCCCGCCCCGAACCGGAGAACCGCGCCGCGGGAGAGGGGAACGGGGGGGGCGCACCGGTCGAAGATGACGGCGACCCCTTCCCGTAAAGCGGGACTCGCTTCCCCGAACCGGTCGATCGATACGGGCGAAGGTTCGGCCACAAGCCCATCCCCGGCCAACGCCTTCAAAGCCTCCATGAGCCGGGGGTCCGGTCGGTCCGGATGGAAGACGACCACGGGCGTTGGCGTCGACGGGGGAAGGACGAACGTGGCGACATCGTCGAGGGGAAACGCGTCTTCCGGCAGGAACCCGGCTTCCACGACTCCGCCAAGTTCGAGGGCGTGTCCGGGGAAGGCCTTCGGATCGAGTCGAACCTGGAAGAGCGCCTCCTCCTCCAGTTCGATCCGTTTCTCCGCGAGAAGATTTCCGTTCCACCGGAGAACGACCCTCTCCACCGATCCCGCACCTCCGAAACGGCGCGCACGGAGTTCGAGAAGGGGCGCCGCGGAACCGGGAGGCCATCTCCAGGAACCCTCCACCCAACCGCGATTCTCCAGGGGTGCGGCCGTCCTTCCGGTAAAGAGGACGACTTCGATTCCCGGTTGCGCCGCGCGGATCGACCGGATCACCGCGGCGGCATCCCCCCGTCTTTGGATTTCCACCCGCCCGAGCGACGCCCGTATCCGGTCGTGATCCCGGGTCGCGGGCTCCACCAGTCCCGCGCCGTCGAAGAGGGAAACCTCCGCCACCCCGGCGAGCCACTCCCGCGCCCGTGCCCGCGCCCGTTCCAGCCGTGTGCGTCCCTCCCCGTCCCGCGCCATCATCGGGGGAGAGGTGTCGATCACGAAGGCCCATCGTTTCTCCGGCGTGTTCCAACCGGGCACGAGCGGTTCGGCGACGGCCATCGCCAGGAGGAAAAGCAGGAGGAGATGCAACAACAGGGAGACCCGGTGACGAAGTTTCCGGAACGCGGATTTCTTCTGCTCCTCCAGCAGGACCTGCTCCCAGAGGGCAAGCGCGGGCACGGAGAGTTTCCACAGGCGCCCCCGGTAGAAGTGAAGGGCGACCAGGGGAACGGCCAGCAGGAAAAGCCAGAGTCCCTGGGGGTGAAGAAAGTTCATCGTCGCTCCAGGACGCCGCCGGACCGGACGATCTCCAACACCCGGTCTTCGAGAGAATCGTCCACGCAGACGCGCGCGTGGGAGACCTCCCTTTCGCGGGCGGTCCGTTCCAGGTCCTGGCAGAAGGCGGAGAACCGCCGGCGGTACCGTTCCAGCACGGAGGGAAGCAGGGTCGCTTCCAATCGTCGGCCGGTCTCCAGGTCGGCCAGGGAGTAGCGTCCCCGGAGGGTGGGGCTCATTTCTTCCCGGGAGACGAGGTGGACCAGGTGAACCTCGAAGGTCTGCGCCTGGAGGCCCTGGATCGCCGCGATGATTCCCTCCGTGTCATACCCGTCGGTCAGGAGGACCGCGTGGGACCTCCCCTTCCCCCGCGGGAGAGTGGAGGAAAATGCGGCGCGAAAATCGGAACGCCCTTCCGGGGTCATCCGCTCCAGTTCCTCGAGCAGGTCGAAGATCCGGTTCCGTCCCCGCAGGAATTTTCGACGGCCACGGAGAACCGAATCGAAGGAGAAGAGGCTGACGGAGTCGAAATGGCTCAGCCCGATGTAGGCGAGGGCGGCCGCGATTTCCCGCGCCCCGTCGAACTTGGAGGGGGTTCCGAAACCCATGGACGCGGAGGTGTCGAGCAGGAGCGTGACGTGGACGTTTTCTTCCGCGGAGAACTCCTTGACGAAGAGGTTGTCGTGCCGGGCGTAGATGTTCCAGTCTATGTAGCGGATCTCGTCCCCCGGCGTGTAGGCGCGGTGGCCCGAAAACTCGATCGAGCCCCCTTTCCGTGGAGAGACCCGGTCACCCCGGTTTCCCCCGGACCGGACTTTCCGGACCAGGATGCGGAGCGCTTCGAGCGTTCGGACGAAGTTCTGATCGAAGGGCACGGCGAGATCATAGCACGCGGTTTTTCCGGGGAGCAAGCGTCCGGCGGATCACCCAGGAATCGTCGACCAGGAGAACCCGAATTGACATGACGAACGATACCCCTTGCTGACAGAAGAAGAAGGGCAGTCTCGTCGATCCGGGGGGGAAGTCGTCTACCGGGATCGGCTTTGCCGTGGAGGGGAGCGTAGGATAGAATGAAACCATGTTCGAAACGCCCTCCTGGCTGGAAACGTTCCTCTTCATCGCCTGCGCGGTGCTCTTCATCCTGATCCCGATCCGGGTCCTCTGGGCATCGTGGAAAGGGGAGTCGGACCGGAAGGCGAAAACGCGCGAACTCGCCGACCGACTGAAAGAGACGTTCACCGACGTATCTTTTTCCCGGGCTCTCTTCTCCCCGGCCCACGTCTTTTTCCGCCATCGGGAGTTTTCCGTCCGAGTCTCGTTTCCGCGATCCGGCGAACTTCTCCTCTGGCTCGACGTAGAAAAACTCCCTTCCTCCCCGCTGGTGATCCGTTCGAACCGGGGATTCCAGCCACCTTTCGCGCTGGAAGGGTGGTCTCTTCCCGGACGCGCAAAAACGGGAGACGAATCGATCGTGCTATACGGTCCGGGCTCCTTCGGATCCCTCTACCGCGAACTCGCACTTTCCCCCGACGATGCGCACATCAACCTGGCGGAGAGCGTGACGGTGATCTCGCGGTTGCCGGGGACCTCCCGGTTCGAGCTGCGTGCATCCCGGTCGGGGGGATTCCGGCTGAGGTTGTCGCTGGCGACGGACGATCTTCTGTACCGGCCGGAACATTTCGAATCGGCGGTGCACCACTTCGTGCGGCTTTACGAGGGGATCGTGCTGGAGTAACGGAACCGCGCGCTGAAACCGCCGGCGGCCCGCTCTCCCGGAAGGACCACTTCGCGGTAATCGCAAGACCACCCATCGTGCCGCGCAAGGAAGGATTCGACCTGCTTCTCGTTTTCTTCCGGCTCGATGGAGCAGGTGCTGTAGACGATGAGCGGCGCCAGCAAAACGGCGTTGTCGAGGAGTTCGACCTGGAGTCGCGCCATGTCCGCGATGTCCCCCAAGGAGAGTCTCCACCGCGCGTCGGGGCGGCGCATGAGCACGCCGGTATTGGAACAGGGCGCGTCCAGAAGGACGGCGTCGAAACGGCCCGAGACGGTCCGGCCGTCCGCCACCATGCAGTCGATATCGAGGCCGAGGCGCCCCGCGTTTTCCCGGACCCGCTCGATCTTTTTCCGGGAGATGTCGACCGCCAGTACCTTCGCCCCCAATTCCGCCGCATGGGTCGCTTTTCCTCCCGGCGAGGCGCACAAATCGATGATCCGTTTCCCCTCCGGTTCGAGCAGGGGAGCTACATCCATCGCCGTCTCGTCCTGGACCGAGACGAGTCCGTCGCGGATTTCGGGACGATCTCCCACGGGTCCGTCGATGACGACCGAGTCGGGATGCGTTCCGGGGGGAAGGTCGAGTTCGTTTCTCGTCGTGCGAAGCCGGTTGACCCGCGCGGTCACCGGCAGGATCCGGTTGCAGGAGGAGAAGAGGGAACGCACGCGGCCCGGGTAGGCGCGCTTCCACCGGCGGATCATCCAGCCGGGAATGGAATAGCGGATGGAATCGTCGTCGGGAAGAAGGCGTTCACGATCGATCGTCGACGCCTTGCGAAGAACCGCGTTGACGAAACTCGCCCCCTTGGTCCCCGACTTCCGGGCCGCTTCGACAGCCTCGTTCACCGCGGCGTGCGCCGCCCCGTCGAGATAGTGCATTTCGTAGAGGCCAATCCGCAGGGGGTTCAGCAGGCGGCGGTCGATCTTCCGGACGCCCGATATTTTTCTCAAGAGATAATCGAGCGTCAGGCGGCGTCGCGTCACGCCGTAGACGAGGTGGGTGAGAAAGGCGCGGTCACGCGGTGAGATCCCCTCTCCCCGGACCTGTTCGATCGCCTCGTCGACGAAGATGGAATCCCGCTCGGCGGTGTGGAGAACCCTCGCCGCCAGTGCGCGTATCCGGCTCATCGGGAGTATTTCCCCCGTTTTCGAAGAATCCACAACCGGCGAAGAAGGCGGTGCCGCCGGAGTTGGTCTTCTTCGGAACCGGTGATGAGATGGGGGAAGTTCCGATATTTCTGCTTGAGCACGCCGCTCATGTCGATCCTCCGCAGGAGACCCCACCAGGGATCCAGGAGGGTATTGTGACGGAAGGCGTTCGCGAAATCGAGCAGGACGGGATCCCCCCCGGGCGTGACCAGGATGTTCTTGTTGTGGCGAAGATCAAGGTGGACGACCCCACGCTTGTGCATCCGGGAGACGAGGTCGGAGAGGGACCGGAGAAACCGGTCGGGGAGTTCCCCCGCCTTGTACGATTTCATCGGGCGGCCTTCGATGAATTCGAGGATCAGGCCGTGCCGTCCGTCCTTCCCGTACAGTTTCGGGATTCCCGGAAGTCCTTCGAGACGCCTCAACGCGGCCTCTTCCCTGCGAAGCATCGCGGGGCCGATCAGGGAAGCGGTGAGCGGGTCGGTGTTCCGGAATTCTTTCAGGATCGCCCGGTTTCCCTGGTACTCGATTTCCCGGATGGTGGCCGAGAGCATGCCCTTCGTTTTTCGAAAGACCTTCACGACAGGATCCCCGCTGCGACCCCGAGGAGCATTCCGTTGAAGAGGATCGCGCAGGCGAGCGCGGAGACCGCCGCGGTGGTCCAGAGTTCACTGTTCTCGAGGACCTTCGCTCCGCTCCAGCGGGTGGCGGCGGCGCGGTCGTATCGTCCGATGCGGGGGAGGTAGGCGGGAACGCTCCGGTCGTAATGTTCCCAGGTCTCTCCGAAGTTTTTCAACAACCGATCTCCCTCTCGTTTCTTCTTGTACGGTACATAGTAGAGGAAAAAGATCAAGGTGCCACCGGCGAGGAGGATCCAATTCGCATGGCGAAGGTACCAGGGGGTTATTTCCGGGGCCCCCTGTGCGAGGAGACAGAACCCGGCCAGGCATAGGTAGGTGCCGACGTAGAGCGGGTTTTTGACGTGGGCGTACGGCCCGGTCGCCGTGAGGACCCGGTTCTTGACGAGATGGCCCGCCGCCCAGATTCGAATTGCGAGCCCGCTGGCAAGGAGGATCATGGCGGGGACAAACCACCATTCCAGGTATTTCCGCGGATCCGGATCGGCGAACCCGACCAGCGCGATCGCCGCCAGGTATACGACCAGGATCTTCCACGTCAGTTTTCGGAATCGACTCTTTTTCACGTTGGCGACCATCTCTAGCAGATTCCCGCCCCAAAAAAAAGGTGTCTGACATCTTTCATTATAATTTATAATCTGTAAGTTATGACTTGATTCCCCATACGGCATGTCGTAGAGTTCAAACGGTGAAAGTGCTCGCCATTGAGACGTCGGGCCCTGTGGGAGGGGTGGCTCTCGTGGTGGACGGCCAGGTGGCCGTGGAAGAGATCTTTGAGAAAGGGATGGTTCACGGTCGTGAACTGGCCCCCGCGATCAAGCGTGTTTCGAGAGAAGCATCCCTCCCGCTCGGGGAGGTGGACCTGGTCGCGGTGGACATCGGACCCGGATCCTACACCGGGTTGCGGGTGGGGCTGGCCACGGCCAAGGGCTTATGCATCGCCTTGAAGAAGCCGATACTGGGAATTGCTTCCCTCGATGCCATGGCGGAAGCCGGTCGCTCGTCCACGACGAAGGACGCGGTCCTCTGCCCCGTCATCGACGCGAAGTGGAACCTGCTTTACGCCGCCCTCTATTCTCCGCGAAGGAGCACGGATTTCCTCGCCGAGAAACCGGAGGAACTGGTCAAGCGCGTTCCGCCGGAAGCGATCGTCTTCGGAAGCGGCCTGGACAAATACGGAAAATTGTTCGTGCCGCGGAAAACCCTCGGACCCGAATTCGCCCACCCGCGACCCGCATTCGTGGGACGCCTGGCGGAACGGGATTACGGGGGGGGAAGAAGAGACGACCAGGAGAAGCTCGTTCCGCTCTACCTGAAAAAAACCGAAGCGGAAATCAGGGCAAACCGAACCAGGACATAGGGGGGAACGGCCGGGAGTCTCTTCGCTGAGGGGGAAACAGCGTTGGGGGGAGACAGACCCAGGGGCTCCCGGCCCTCGCCCATTTTCAGAGGCAGGAGAGGAACATGAGGGGAAACCGGGTCTGGGCGGAGATCAATCTCTCCGCTGTCCGTCACAACGTGGCGCTCCTCCGCGAACACCTTGCGGAAGAAACAAAACTGCTCGCCGTTGTCAAGGCGGACGCGTACGGGCACGGCGCGCTTCCCTTCGCATGGACCGCCGTCGAATCGGGAGCCGCGATGCTCGGCGTCGGCGACTCCAACGAGGCGATCGAACTGCGCGAAGGGGGCATCACCCACCCGATCCTGATCCTCGGCGCCATTTTCGAGGAAGAGATCCAGCGTCTCGTCGAATACGACATCTCGGTCACCGTCCATTCCGCCGACCTTCTACCGATCCTCGACCGGGAAGCCCGCCGATGTGGGAAATCGTTGGCCGTGCACATGAAAGTCGATACGGGAATGGGGCGCCTCGGCGCCGCCCCCCGGAGCGCGGTCGGAATCGCGCGCGACATTTCCTCCCGCGACAACCTTGTTTTCGAAGGGCTCAGCACGCACCTTTCCAGCACGGGATCGGGCGAACGTGACTGGACCCGCCGACAGCTTCAGAGATTCCAATGGGTCGTCAAATCGCTGGAAGCGATCGGAATCCGGCCGCCGGTCATCCACGCGGTCAACAGCGCGGGAATCTTCGACCACCCCGAAGCGCGGTTCGACATGGTGCGCAGTGGAGTCGCCCTCTACGGGATCGACCGGGGCGTTCTCACCGAGCATCGAGTCCCGGTCCAACCGGTCCTCTCCCTCAAATCGAGGGTCGTCTACCTCAAGGGACTTCCCGCCGGAAGCGACATCGGGTACGACCGCCGGTACCGGACCCGGGAAGCGACCCGGATCGCCACATGTCCCGTCGGCTACAACGACGGGTACCCGCACCAACTCTCGAACCGGTCCGAGGTTCTCGTGCACGGGAAACGCGCGCCCGTGGTCGGAACGGTGACGATGGACTACCTCATGATCGACGTCGGATCGGTCCCGGAATTGAGGGTGGGAGACGAGGTGACGCTGATCGGAAGGGACGGGAACGAGGAAATCCGGGTGGAGGACCTCGCCCGGCTCATTCCCACCATCCCGCACGAGATCACCTGCGGCCTGGGGAAGCGGGTCAAGCGGGTCTGCGTGGAGAAGGCCGCCTCCGTTCCGGAAGAACCGGCCCGTTTCCAGCGCGGCGTGGCGTGATCCACGCCCGGACATGAACCTCTCCGAATTCGACTACGATCTTCCGAAGGAGCAAATCGCGCAGGAACCGCCCGCCCGCCGTGACGAATCCCGCCTTCTCGTTCTCGGGGAAAAGATTTCCCACCACAGCTTCCCCGACCTGGTCGGGTTTCTCCGACCGGACGACGTCCTGGTCCTGAACGACACGAGGGTGATTCCCGCCCGGATCCGGCTTCACCGCGAAACCGGCGCGAAGATCGACGCCCTCCTGATCCGGCAAGTGGAAGGCAACACCTGGACCGCCCTCCTGGACACGCCGCGAAAACTGAAGATCGGCGAACGCCTCCGGGCGGGCGACGTCGCGTCGGCCGAAATCAAGCGGCGGGAAACGGACCACTGGGTTCTCGCCTTCGACCGGGAGGTCCTTCCCCTTCTCGCAGAACGCGGGCAAATGCCGCTCCCCCCCTACATCCGCCGGGAAGCGGACCAGGAGGACCGCGACCGGTACCAGACCGTCTACGCGGCGAAAGACGGCGCCATCGCCGCGCCGACCGCGGGTCTCCATTTCACGCGCGACCTTCTCGACCGGGTCCCCTGCCCCGTTCATTTCCTCACCCTGCACGTGGGCATCGGAACGTTCAAACCGGTGAAGTGTGAAACGATCGAAGAGCACGTGATGCACCCGGAATGGTACGAGATTCCCGAGGCGACGATCACCGCCATCCGAAAGGCGAACCGGGTCGTGGTCGTGGGCACCACCACCTGTCGTGCCCTCGAAACGTGGGGACAAAAAGGAGAAGCGGCGGGATGGAGCGACATCTTCCTGTACCCCCCGTACGAGTTCCGGGTGGTCGACGCGCTGGTCACCAATTTCCATCTTCCGAAGAGCACGCTCCTGATGCTGGTGAGCGCGCTGGCGGGGAAGGAACGGATCTTCGAAGCCTACCGCGAGGCCCTCGAACGGGGATACCGGTTCTTCAGCTACGGCGACGCGATGTTGATCCTCTGATCAGGCGAAAATGACCGGAAGCTTTTTCTCGATGCCCGTATCCGCCAGCTTTCGCAGCATCACGTAGGCGAACATGGGCCAGAACTGGTCGCTGAAGGCAAGGCGGGACTCGTACATGGAAATGTCCCGCTCGTTGGCGTCGAGGAAGTCGACGTTCTTCAACCGGGCCAGCGCGAATTTCTCCTCGACCCGGAGAATGGCGTCCACCTCGTCCAGTTCCCGGGCGAGTTGCACGGCGCTTCCCACCCCGATCGGTTTCCCGTTCGCGATCATTTCCAGTTCGAACGGCTCCTCGAAGTCGACCGGGAGAAGGTAGAACGTCTGGTCCTGGTGCGCATTCAAGTGGGCCCACTTCTTCTCTTTTGACAGCACGGCTCCGAAAGACCGGAGGCTGTTCTGCAGTTCCCAGACGAGCCCCCCCTTCGCCACGCGAAGGTTGCAGACGCACCCGCCGGTCTGCGCGTCCCAATCCAACCCCTCCCCCCCCTGCGACACGAGTTCCTCGTCCATCTCCACGACCACTTTCCGGAGACGCCGCTTCTCCCGCCACCGCTCGAGAAGTCCGAGCCGCGGCGCCAACCGCTTGAAGGTGTACCAGAAAGGCTCGACCCGGGCGTTGAACCCCACCCCCCGGTCGATCCGGTAGATGGCGGAGTCCTTTCTCGGATCCCGGACTTTCTTCATTTCCATCCCTGTTTCCTAGTGATCCCGGCGAAACCGGCGCGTAATGCGGCCCGGTCTCCGGAACCGGCGCGTGGTGATCGGAGTTCCCTTGCCGGAAGGGGTCTCCCCCCCCTCCTTCCGGCCCATCTGCTTCAGGATGGTCGACTCCTTCCGCCCCTTTTTTTCGTCGAATTGGAGGGACTTGAAACCCTCGATCTGCTCCCGGATATCGTCGATCAATTCTCTCGGGGAGGAATACCGGAGCGTCTTCTCCTTGGACATCATCCGCTCGATGAAGTAGTGCATGTGTTTCGAAATCCGGCGATTCTTGATCTCGCTCGAGTTCAAGGCCTCCATCACCTGCTTCGCCATCACGTCCATCGAGTCGCCACCCTCGAAGGGAAGTTCGCCCATCACCATGTGGTAGAGCGTCGCCCCGAGGGAATAGATGTCGGCGCGGATATCGATGTCCCCGCGGCCCCGGGCCTGTTCGGGACTCATGTATTGCGCCGTCCCGCTGGTCGTCTCCTCCTCCGTCGCATCGTCCCCGATGGATTGCGCGAATCCCAGGTCACAGACTTTTATCGAACCGTCTTTCAACGCCACGATGTTTCCGGGCTTGATGTCCCGGTGAAGAATATCCTGGGATTGGAGGTACTCGAGGGCCTGGGAGGCTTCGAGGATCACCTCCAGCGCCCGCGCTTCGGAAAGTTGATTCTCCCTGTCGAGCGTATCCTGGATGCTCTCCCCGTCCAGGAATTCCATTGCCAGCCAGTGGAAGGGACCGTTCGCGCCGAACGAGATACCCTTCACCAGGTTGGGATGGTCGAATTCCACGAGCAGGCGGGACTCCCGGAGGAACCGCTCCCGCGCCACGGCGTCCTTGACGAGGGAGGGATGCATGATCTTCAGCGCCACCGGAACGTCGCCTCCCCCGGTCGGTTCCCCGAGAAAGATGGTGGCCGTCCCCCCGACCCCAATCTTTCGCGCGATCCGGTAGCCGGGAATCGGGTCCGACCCTCCCTGGGAAGAAGCGGGGGGCCGGTTTTCCGCGCCCGCTTCCTGGGAAAAGACCTTCTTGACGCCCGACTGGAGAAGGGAGATCTGCCCGTCGGTCAACGCGCCATGAGCGCGAACGACCTCCTCGATGGATCCCGCCCCGTTCGCCCCGGCCGAATACTCGGCGAGGCAGGCCTGGGCCGTTTCCTTTTTCATCATGCCGTTCCGCACGGCGATCGCCAGGAAGACCTGTTCGTAGGTTCGATTCATGCGTCTTCCCTATTCTAAGCCAAGCGCTCCGGGATTGTCAGCATTTCGGTTACCGCGCATCCTTTTTCAAAAAAAACCCCCCGCGCGGGTTCATCGCTATATAATGGTATCAGGCGAAAGGAGGAACCCGTGGTTCCGATGGAACTCTCCCGGATCATCATCAACGAAACCCACGACGAACAGTTGATCGTTCTGAAGGAGACCGACGGCGACCGGGCTTTCCCCATCGTAATCGGCATGTACGAAGCGGTCACGATCGACCGGAACATCAAGGGCAAGAAGACGCCCCGGCCCATGACCCACGACCTGCTGGAGCACGTCATCCACCATCTCGACGCGAACCTCGAACGCATCGTCGTGACCGACCTCCGCGACCGCACCTTCTTCGCGAAACTGATTCTCCGCCGTAACGGGGAGAGCCTCGAGGTCGACTCCCGCCCGAGCGACGCGATCGCGCTGGCGATCCAGATGGAGGCGCCGATCTACGTCGAGGAGAGCGTCCTCGAGGAGATCACCCCCGAGGAAAACTTCCCCGGGTTTCCCCCACCCTTCTTTTCGCCGGACGAGGAGGAGGAACCGGACGAGGATGACATGGTCTAGGAGACCGTGACGCGACCCGCCCTTCCCTTCCCCTCCCCGCCTCCCCGACAGTATAATCCCCTCCCGTGAACGAACTGCGCACAGACTGGTCCGGGACGTCCGAGGACCTCGTCGCGCTCCTCGCAAGGGCGGCGGGGAACTTCGGAGGATGGGCGGGAAAGGACCGCAAAACGGGGGACCACATCCTGCAGTTCGGAACGTTCCTCTCCACCAACACTAACACGCTCCGCTGGCGCGCGCGCGTCCGGCAGGACGGGAACCAGCTCTCCTGGACGGCGGAATCGCTCACCTGGCCCTGGACCCGCGCGAAATACCGCCGCGTCACCGACTTCCGCCTCGGACAGTTGACCGATTTCGTCGAGAATCTTCTGCGCGGGGGGAAAAACATCCACCGGTTCGAATCCCCCTCCACCCGAAACCCGTTCGTCGCCGTCGGACGGGAGATATCGGGCATCACCATCGCCTGGACATGGCTGATTCTCTCCTGCCTCCTCTGCGGGGTCCTCTCCTGGATCGCCATGACGCTCGGATCGTTCCTCCTGATCGACCGGGTCATCACCAGCCACGCGGAACGATCCGCGCTGGTCTCCACCCTCGGTGGCGTGGCCCTTCCCTCCCTGGGGGAAATCGCGGAGACCGGGTTCCTCTTCCGGCTCGGATGCGCCGCCTCGTTCGCCTTCGCAATCGCCTTCTTCGTCGGGTCCGCCTACGGGCTCATCCAGGTGGCCGGGGAACTCTGGGCCCCCCTCAGCCGCGCCGCCTGGGTTCCCTTCGCCTTTTTCACCTGCCTTCTCTTCCTCGCCCTCTTCCCGATCCTCGCGATCCATAGCACGATCGCGATCTCCCTGCTCGTCCCCACGGTCGCCCACGCGGGGTACACCCTCGTCTGGGGAAGGAAACGGGAAAAACGAAGCGCGCTGACGCCGTCGAAACCGAAATGGATGGCGGTCGTCGCCGGCATCGCGCTGGCGGGAATCGTTCTCGGGGCGATCACCCCGCGGCCGAGAGAGGGATCCGCGGTCACCGACAGCATGGCCGGCTTCCGCGACCGGTACCTGCTCCCCAACCCGGTCGGCGAACCGCTTGCGCGCCTCTACTACCGGACCACGCTCTACGCCGCGGCCCCGATGAAGGATTTCTACGATCCCGAACCGCTCGGCTACGCGCGGCAGATTCGCACCGCCCTGCTCGCCGGGAACGCCCCCGCGGTAGAGCGGAACCTGCGCCGGATGCATTTCGTCCTCGACAAGACGGCGCCCGAAAAACTGGTCGAACAGGCGGGACGAAAGTCGTACGACCTCGTTCTTTTCCTCGGACCCGGAACGCCCCCCTCCGACGACGTCCTGGCGGTTCCGGCCGACATCCCCCTGGAGGCCCTCCGAAAAATGGTTTCCGGGGCGAGCCGTGATTCCTTCCGGGCCTCCTGGCTCCGCGACATGGCGCAGGTGGGCTGGCTCAGCGTCTTCTACCTGGGCCCCTTCGCGCTCTTCAGTTTTATCGCCGCCTTCCTGCTTCCGGGGATCTCCCTCCTCTTCCGGAAATTTTCCCGCCGCGCGGCGGTCGTTGCGCTGGCCGGTCTCTGTCTCGGAAGCGTCGCGGCGCTGGGCCTGGTTCTTTCGGCGAACGGGCCGAAACTCGCGGCGATACGGACGATTCAATCCGCGGGGCTGGAGGAGGAGAAAACCCCGGAACGACTCAAACCCTTCCTTACCCATGAAGATCCCGACGTCCGGTTCGAAGCGATCCTGCGCCTCCATCGCTTCACGAAGGGGCGAAAGGAGCGAACGACCGGAATGACCGACGCGGTGATCCGGCTCCTCGAGGATCCCGACAGGCGCGTCCGCCTCTGGGCCTGCGGGACGCTCGGAAAACTGCGCGATCCCGCCGGGGTGAAACATCTCCTCGCGGCGATGCAGGATCCGGAAGTCTTCGTCCGCTACCGCGCCGCGGAGGGACTCGGAGATCTCCGGGCCCGCGCCGCGATCGAACCGCTGAAGAAAATGGCCCGCGAAGACTGGTGGTACTGCGGAATGTACGCCCTCGAGGCGCTCCGAAAAATCCGGCCGGAGCAATTCTGATGCCCGCTCCCCGCCCCCCCCTCTCCGTCCGGACCTGGTTCCTGCGGAACCTCCGGAAGATCCTCCCCGCCCTCATCATCCTCACCTTCGTGGTGATGCTCGTCATCGTCGTCCTCTCCGCCCTCCGGGGCATCAAGGAAGGCGCCCTGACGTACGCCGACCAGTTCCGCTTTTACAGCGTCCTCCTCCCGAAGCAGACCCCCACCATCCCGAAGGAAATCCGGGAGGAGGTGGAGCGCCACCCGAGCGTCGACCGGGTCGTCGACGCGCGCAACTGTTTCTTCCGTCTCCGCGCCCTGATCGCGCATATCCCTTTCGCGATCCGCGCGGTCCGCGGGAAGGACATGGAATACATGATGAACCGCTTCGGCGTGCACCTCCGCGAGGGGCGGCTTCCCGAACCGGGAACAAGCGAGGTGATTCTGCACGGGGATTTCCTGAAGGCGAACGACTGGGCCCTCGGTTCCGAGTTCGGCATGAAGGTTTCCGAGGACGACTGGATGCCCGGACGCTGGACAGTCGTGGGCGTCCTGGAGGGAGATACCCATACAGGTTTCGCCTCGTACGAGTTCATCTCCAACGTCTCCCTCTTCGGCTTCGCCCTGCAACTCCGGGAACGGCAGTTGATTTTCGCGAAAGAGGGACGGCTGGACGAAATGAACCGCTTCCTGCACGGATTCGAGAAGGTGCGCACCTGGGACCTTCCCGCCGCCGAACGCGAAATCGGAAAGTCCTTCGACCGCCTGCTGCTGATCGTCGACTTCCTTTCGATCCTCCAGATCGTCGTCGTGGCCCTGGTCGTGGGGCTGATCAACAACATTTTCTTCGGACAACGCATCGACGAATTCGCGATTCTGCTCGCGATCGGATACACCCGGAGGGAGATCCTCCGGAAGGTCTTCCGCGAGACCGCGCTGATCATGGCCGCGGCGTGGGTTCTCGGTGCGGGCATGTCGATCGGAATCATGGCGCTCTTCCACCTGTGGGTGCTTGAGCCGAAAGGAATCCCCCTCCCGGTCGTCCAGTCCCTGCCGCTCCTGATCTCCACGGCGATGCCGCTTGTCGGGCTCTTATTTTCCGGTGTCACGGTCCTCCGGAAACTGCAAAAGTTCGATCCCGTCCAGGTGATCGAGAGGCGGGGATGATGATTCGCGGGACGGGAATCACCCTGCACTACCAGGACGCCGGGAGCGAGGTCCGGGCGCTCGACGGGGTGGACATCGAGGTTCGCGAACGGGAATTCGTCGGCATCATCGGCCCCTCGGGCTCCGGGAAAAGCTCCCTGCTCTACATCCTCGCCGGTCTGAAAAGACCGACCGCGGGAGAAGTCGTCTTCCGGGACCGCCTTTTCGCGGGGCTCTCCCCCGATCAACTGGCGCGCCTCCGGCGGGAAAAATTCGGATTCGTCTTCCAGAACCATTTCCTGATCGGCTACCTGACCGGGATCGAGAACATCCTCGTGACCATTCCCGGGAAGATCGAGGAAGCCGACCGACTCCTCGAAGACCTGAAGATCGCGCACGTCCGCGACAAGCATCCCCACCAGATGAGCGCCGGGGAAAAACAGCGCGTCGCGATCGCGCGGGCGATCGCCCACCGGCCGGAGATCATCTTCGCCGACGAACCGACCGCCTCGCTCGACCGGAAAAACGCCGAAATCGTCGTCGATCAACTCCGCCAGAGGACGGAGACCGCCACTCTTTTCGTCGTCACCCACGATGAAACGATCCTCGAGGGGGCCTCCCGCGTGATTCGCCTCTTCGGGGGAAAGGAAGAGAAGAAAAATACGGGCAATTTCCAGTAGAGGTTTCGGCGGCCGCATCGTACAATTCCGGACTCGAAACGGCTGAATATTTAAGGAAGAAACGGATGCAGATTCTCGGAATTCTCCTGCTCGCCCTCGTCGGACAGGATCCTCCCGTACAGGACCTTCCCGTCGAGGCTCCCGTCGAAACTCCCGCAGTCCAAGACCCGGATGCGAACGCGGACGGCTACTACAAGTTCGACAAGGGAACGACCTGGACCTACGACCAGCAGGAAGAGGGCGATAAGGGGACCATCGTCCTGACGATCCAGGGAGAGGAAGAAGGCAAGATCGTCGTCGACTCGAAGGAATCCAAGGGCGGGGAAGAACAGGAGGCGAAGGACCAGACACTCCTCTGGTACGTGGAGGACGGCCTCCTGCGCTGGGGCGAAAAGGACGATAACGAAATGTCCCCGATGTTCTCCATCTGGAAAGTGGGCGCCGCGAAAGGAGACACCTGGGTCGGCATGGGCGGCGGCGAAGTCCCCTTCTCCCTCACCGCGACCCACATGGGCGTCACCCCTCTCAAGACCCCCTACAAGGAGTTCGAGAAGGCGGTCCACGTCCAGTTGAGCATGGCGGAGGCGATGGAAGGCATGACCATGGAAATCAACATCTACCTCGTCGAGGGAATCGGCGTGGTGAAATTCGCGGGGCAGATGGGCGGAGAAGAGGGTTTCTCCATGATCCTGCGCGAATTCAAGAAGAGCTGATCAAGCCGCAAAAAAAAGCCCCGGGAACCCGATACGGGAACCCGGGGTTTTTGTTTTTCAGACGACGGCCGGCTTCGGCGCTCCCGCCGGAACTTCGTAGTAGTCGAGCCACCCGGCGTACTTCGCGTTCTTTCCGCGGATGATGTCGAAGTAGAGCGACTGCAGTTTGTCGGTGACCGGCCCCATTTTCCCCGAGCCGATCTTCCGTCCGTCCACCTCGCGGATCGGCGTCACTTCCGCCGCCGTGCCGGTGAAGAAAAGTTCGTCCGCGATGTAGAGTTCGTCGCGGGTGAAGAGGCTTTCCTCCACCTCGTACCCGAGATCCTTCGCGAGTTGCATGATGGTGGCGCGGGTGATCCCGGGAAGAATCGACGTAAGCGGCGTCGTCTTGATCTTCCCGTCGCGGACGAGGAAGATGTTCTCCCCGCTCCCCTCGGCGACGAACCCGTCGACGTCGAGAAGGATGCCCTCGTCGTACCCGAGGTCGATCGCCTCCTTTTTCGCGAGAACGGAGCCGATGTAGTTCCCGGTCAGCTTCGCCCGGGTCATCATGCTGTTGGGATGGTAGCGGTTGTAGGAACTCACCTTCGCGCGAATCCCCTTCGTGAGTGCCCCCTCGCCGAGGTAGGCGCCCCATTTCCAGACGGCGATCATCAGGTGAATCGGGTTGTTCCCCGGGTGCACCCCCATGACGCCCTCCCCGATGTAACTGACGGGGCGGATGTAGCCCTCCTCGAGACCGTTGTCGATGAGGGTTTCCCGGCACGCTTTCGCCACCTCGCCGGGAGTATAGGGAATATCGAGCGTCACGATCCGGGAGGAGTCGAAGAGCCTTTTCACGTGCTCTTTCAGCCGGAAGATCGCCGACCGGCCGTCCGCCGTTTTGTACGCCCGGATTCCCTCGAACGCCCCCACCCCGTAGTGGAAGGTGTGGGTCAGAACATGAATTTTTGCGTCGCCCCAGGGAACCAGTTTCCCGTCCATCCATATACTGCGAAGTTTTTCGACCAAGGTTTCCTCCTTTACGCTTCGGGGGAACCCTCCCCCACCAGTTTCCGGAACCCGTTCTCGTCGACGATCCGGACGCCCAACTCCCGCGCTTTCTCCAGCTTGCTCCCCCCGCCGGACCCCGCCACCACCATCGTCGTTTTCCGCGAAACACTCGGCGCGGTCTTCCCTCCATGGGCCAGGACGACACGCTTCGCCTCGTTGCGGGTCATCGACTCCAAGCCGCCTGTAAACACGATTATCTGATCCCGGAGACGATCGCTCCCGGCCCGAGGCGCTTCGTATTGTATCCCCGCGGCGAGAAGCTTTCCAACCACTTTCCGGGAAGAGTCCGAATCGAAGAATTTTCGGATTTCCTCCGCCACGATCGGGCCGACGTCATCCACTTCCAGCAATTCCTCCAGGGAGGCCTCCTGGAGCCGTTCCAGCGTGCCGTACGCCTCCGCCAGCGCTCCCGCGGTAGCCTCCCCCACCTGCCGGATTCCGAGGGCGTAAACCAGCCTGGCCAAGGTCGTTTTCCGGGAACGCCCGATCGCCTCCACCATGTTCCGCGCGAGTTTATCCCCCATCCGGTCGAGCGTGAGGAGGGTTTCTTCTTCGAGGGAGTAGATGTCCGCGACCGATTTCAGCAGGCCCCGGTCGACCAGGACGTCGACCCACTCCCGGCCCATCCCCTCGATGTTCATCGCCCCCCGGGAACAGAAGTGCTTGATCACGCCCTTGAGCTGTTCGGGACAGCCGAGGTGGTTTCCGCACCAGAGATCGGTGGCGTTTCGCGACACGGGGGCGCGGCAGACCGGGCATTTTCTCGGAACGGGAATCTTTCGCGCCGATTCAGGACGGCGCGACGTCAGCGTCTTCACCACGTACGGAATCACGTCGCCCGACCGGGTCACGACGATGAAGTCGCCGATCCGGACGTCCAGTCGCTTGATCTGCGCGCGGTTGTGAAGGGTGGCGTTCGAAACCGTCACCCCCCCGATCGGGACCGGCTTGAGCCTCGCCACCGGCGTCAGTTTTCCCGTCCGCCCGATCTGCCAGTCGACGCCCAGAACCTGGGTCACCTCTTCCCGCGAAGGAAATTTCCAGGCGATCGCCCAGCGCGGACTCTTCGCCCGGGTTCCCAGCGCGTTCCTCGTCGGCAGGTCGTCCACCTTGATCACGATTCCGTCGATCTCGTACGGGAGGGTCTCCCGCTTCCCCGCCATGCGGTCATGGTATTCCCGCAACTCTTCCAGCGAAGTCGCCCGGACCAGGTCGTCCACGACGGGCAGGCCGCATTCGCGGAGAAACCGGATCGAGGCGGAATGGGTGGAGAACGTTTTTCCCTCGCACCGGCCGGTCGCGTACGCGGCGAACCGCAGGGGGCGCCCGGCCGTCACCTTCGGATCGAGTTGCTTGATCGAACCGCTGGTGAAGTTGCGCGGGTTGGCGAAGGGCGTCTCCCCCGCTTCCATCAACCGGCGGTTCAGTGCCCGGAAATCGTCGATCCGGATGAACGCTTCGCCGCGCACTTCGATCAGCGCCGGCGGGGTCCCCCGGAGACGAAGGGGCACCGACCGGATCGTCCGGACGGTGTGCGTGACGTCCTCCCCCGTCCGTCCGTCTCCCCGGGTCGACGCGCGGACGAGAACGCCCTCCTCGTAGAGTAGTTCGAGGGAATCGCCGTCCAGTTTCGGCTCGACGGTGAATCCGCCTTCGAGCGGGGCGCCGAGTTCCTTTTCCATTCTCGTCATCCAGTCCCGGAGATCCCCTTCGTCGTACGCTTTTTCGAGGCTGAGCATCGGAACGACATGCTCCGCCTTGGTGAAACGGGAGATCGCCTCCCCGCCCACCTTCTGCGTCGGGGAACCGGGCGTAACCAGTTCCGGATGCTCCGCTTCCATCTCTTCGAGCCGGAGGAGCAGGCGGTCGAATTCCGCGTCGGAAATCTCGGGGTCGGAGAGGACGTGGTACCGGTGGTTGTGCCGGTCGATCCGGTGGCAGAGCTCCCGGTGTTCCGTTTGAAGGGCGTTCGTCACCATGCGGGGGAATTGTAAAAGGCGGCGATCCGTCAGGGAAGGGAATAACGAACGGTCCGCGAGAAGGGCTCTCCCGAGGAGTTTCCCCGGAAGGTCAGCTTCCATCTTCCCGGGGGGAGCGGCGGGTCGGCCGGACTTGCACGCCAGATGTTGACCCGGCGGGGAGCGTTCGCCTCCAGCGGGGCACCGATCGGGAGGGTCGTCACGAGACCGCCGGGACCGGCCACGTGAACCTCCTTCAGGTACGCCGCCCGGGACATCGCGAACTCGAAGGAGACGGCGGCCTTCCCCTGGACATTGTCGTGCGCGCATCCCCGCGCGGAAAAACCGGGGACCCCGCCCCCGCCGCCGGAAGAAGCGACCGCTCTCGCCTCGGAGGGACGCGGAAGAAGGGCGACCGTCCGCCTCGGGGAAGCCTCGTACAGCGCCATCGCGTCGGGCATCCACGCCCGCATGTTGGCGATCCGGGTGTCGTGGCCCGGATGGGTGGAGAGAAACTCGACTCCCCCTCCGCCGCCCGCTTTCGCCATCCGTTCCCAGACCGCGATCCCGGCGCGCGGATCGAACCCCGCCTTCGCGGCGAGTTGAAGCCCGAGCCAGTCCGCTTCCGTCTCCTGTTCCCGGCTGAAGGGAAGAAGAATGCCGACGCTCATGCCGAGACCGATCAGCGCGTACATCTCCTCGCGGTCTTCCGGATCGTCGCCGCCGAGAACCCCGGTCAGCACGGTCTTTCCAAGCTCCGCCATCAGGCCCTGGCTCACCCGCTCCACGCCGTGACGAAGAAGGGCGTGGCTGATCTCGTGCCCCATCACGATCGCCATCCCGTTCTCGTCGTGCAACGCGGGATAGATCCCGGTGTAGACCGCCATCTTTCCGCCCGGAAGGCACCACGCGTTCGGCTCCTCCGGCTTCATGACCACCCGCGCCTCCCACGCGTAGCCGGGAGCCGGAACGGAGACCCCTTCCTGGGTCACCCACCCCCGCTTTACCGTCTCGACCAGGCGGCCCACGACGCGCATCGCCGGTCCGACGAAGCGGGGATCGTGACAGACCGCCTCCTTCGCCAGCATCTCCTGGTACGCCTCCACCCCCATCCGGATCTCCATGTTCCGGTCGACCATGATGAGCTGGCTGCGGCCGGTGTAGGGATTGGTGACGCATCCGGCGAGAAGGAGAAAAAGAATCGGGGCGCGTTTCATCATGCCTTCCAATTTTACACCCTTCCGCGGACCTGTTGTTCCTTTTTCCGGACGCGCTCGAGGAGGCGTCTTCCTTCCCCTGTCAGGGAGGCGCCCCCGGAGGTGACGCGGCTGACGAGCGGGGTTCCCCAGTCGTGGTTCGCCCGCGCTACCCAGAGCCACGCGGTACGGTAGGTGACGTCGAAAGAGCGGGCCGCAGCCGCGATCGATCCGAGGTGGCCGATCTCCCGAAGGAAGCGGAGCCGCTCCGCGCCGACGACCCCCCGTTTTCCCCGGGCGCGGATTTCCAGTTCAAGGTCCCCGGAAGAGGTCCCCTCGTCCAGCCCGATCGCCATGCTTTTCAGGAGAACGTAGACGGGAGTCCCCTTCCGCAATTTCAATTCCCGCACCGCCGCGCGCGTCACCCGCGCCCACAACGGGAATCCCGCCTCCACCCGCACGAGCGCCCCGTCCGGGTAGCGCACGACGGAATGGACGTGACCCGGAAGAACGTTCCGCGCGCTGGTGCGGCCGGGATGGTCGAGCGCGACGACCAGGTCGTTCGGCCGGATGCTGATCGACACCTTTCCCCGTCTCTTCTTCCAGGCGGGCACCACCAGGATCGCCCTGCCAACGCGGAGCCGGCCCGGCTCGAGCAGGGTTCCCTCGTACCGGTTCGTCTCAGGAATCTTCGCCATGCAGCCTCCGAATCGATGTCGCCTTGACGATGCAGAAAAGGTCGTCTCCCGGACGGATCTCCAGCGCCACCCGAGCTTCGTTCGTGATCGCGCTGACCAGGGGCACGCCGACATCCACCGTCACCAGGCATTTCTCCCCTGCCGAACGCACCGCGGAAACCGTTCCCCGAAGGATGTTGCGCGCGCTGAGCCCCTCCGGCTTCCGCGTCGCCAGGAGAACGTCCTCCGCCCGGATGGCGAGTTCCGCGCGGCCCCCTTTCCCGACCGGCACGGGCAGTTTCAACGGCTGTCCACCCAGCCGCACGGTGCGCCCGTCCGGTTCCGCTTCGAGCGAGAAAAGGTTCTGGTATTCTCCCCCGCCCCACCGGCCGAGGATTTCGAGGGGGGACCCCGTCTTCACGACGCGCCCCTTCTCGAGAAGCACCGCCTCTTCGGCGATCTCCAGGATCTCCTCCGGTTGATGGGAGACGTAGAGAACCGGAAGCGCGAACTCTTTCCGAACGCGGGAAAGGTGGGAGAGCACCCGTTCCCGGAGGGGAAGATCGAGCCCGGTGAGAGGCTCGTCGAGCAGGAGAATTTCCGGACGAGAACAGAGCGCGCGCCCGATCGCCACCCGCCGCCGTTCGCCCCCGGAAAGGGAGACGGGCCGCCGTTCCAGGAGAGGATCGATTTCAAGAACGGAGACCACCTGCGGGAAACGCCACGATCCTCCGTATCGAAGGTTCTCCCGGACGGAGAGGTGGGGAAAGAGCGCGTCCCGCTGGGGAACGAATCCCACCCCCCGCCGGTGGGCCGGAAGGGAACCGAGTTCCGTTCCACGGAACCGGACCGTGCCGCCGGGAGGAAGGCCCGCGATCGCCTCGAGGAGCGTGGTCTTCCCGCACCCCGAGGGGCCGCAGATCGCCGTGGCCGGGCCGCGGAGCCGGAGCGAGACCGACAACCGGAACGATCCCCGCCGCACGTCCAGTTCGAGGTCAAGCACGTTCCACCCTCCGGGCCAGGACGAGAACGAGGAAGGCGAGCAGGGTCGAGACCCCGACGAACGCGATCGCCATGCGGTCGTTCCCCGTTTCCGCGTACGTGTAGATGCTGAGTGCGAGCGTTCGCGTGCGGCCGGGAATGTTCCCGGCGACGATCATCGTGGCGCCGAATTCGCCCACCGCCTTGCAGAAAGCGAGCAGTCCACCGGCGACGATTCCCCGCCAGGCGAGCGGAAGGGTGACGGTGCGAAGAACGCGCCACCGGCCCGCGCCGAGCGTGCGCGCCACGGACTCGAGTTCCGGGTCCACCCCCCGGACGGACGTCCGGACCGACTGGACCACCAGGGGAAGGGCCATCACCGCCGCGGCGATCGAGGCGGCCCACCAGGTGAACGGAAGGCCGCGAAGAAAGGGGGCGTGCGCGAAGAGGAGAAGAAGCAGGAACCCGGTCGCGACCGGGGGAAGAACGAGCGGTGTCATCACGATCGCCTCGAGACCGGTGGCGAGAGGACCTTTCGCGCGGGCGAACCAGGCGCCGAGAAGGACGCCGGGCAAAAGCGCCAGCACGCCCGCCACCACCGCCACCCGCAGGGTCAGGAAAAGGGCCTCCGTCATTCGAAACCCCTTTTCCGGAAAAGATCCCGCCGCCGGACGAGGAAGGCGAGAAACTTCCGCGCCGCCCCCCGGTCGGAAACCACCACAGCCTCGTACTCGATCCGATCGGGAAAAGATTCGACCACGCGCACGCGGGAAGTGACGTCCGAACGGTAAACAAGTCCCGCGTCGACCAGGCCGAGTTCCACGTAGGCGAGGACCGCCCGGACGTGACCGCCGTATACCCGTTCCGAGGTCGCCCCCTCCCTCTCCAGGATGCGCGCGGCATGGACACCGGCGGGCGCGAAGGCGGGATCCGCAAGGGCGACGCGCCGCCCCGAGCGCCACTCCCGGTCCGGCGCGTCCGCGGGAACGACCACCACCATCCGGTTGACGGCGACCACTTCCGGGTTCCCCGGCAGGTCGACCGGGCCGGCCGCGACGTAGACATCGGCGGGTGCCCCCCGGAGGATCTGGGACCGCAGGCGGATCGACCCCCCCGCGTGGACGAGCACCCGGACGCCCTCCTCCCGTTCGAACTCCTCCCCCGCCGCCCGGACGGTCTCTTCCGCGCTCGCGGCGACGAAGACCGACAACTCCGACTCCGGACGACCGCACCCGGGGAGAAGAAGGAGGAGTAATATATACCTCATTAATATCAATATACTTAGATATATAGGTCGGAGCAAAAAGATTTCACCACCGGTAAAGCTTGCCACGAAGCGCGGAGACCTCGTCCGGCGTGGCGGAAACATTCCCGACCCCCACCTCGAAGACGGAGCGGCGGAAATAGACTTCAAGCGGGTCTCCCATCTCCTCCGCCCGGGCGATTTTCCAGAGGATTCTGCGCTCCCGCGCCGACAATCCGCTGGCGGCGGCGATCTCATCGAACCGGACCCGACGAAGGCGGCGCGCGCGCATCTCCGGGGAGATTTGCCAGCGCACGACCGCGACGGCGATGACCAGCAGGACAAAGCCGACAATCCCGAGGAAGATGTAGGCCTGGAACGGGGATGCCCCTCCCCGGAATCCTTCCGCGATCTGCTCCCAGAGGGTGGTCGCGAGAATCCTCATTCATTCCCCCCGGTCGCAGGCAGTTTTTTCAGAACCGATTCGATTTTTCTCCGCACGCGGTCGCTTCCTTCCCCCGGAAGCCGTTCTTCCAGCATCCGCCGTCCGCCGGGGAAGGAAATCTCTCCCAGGACCCATACGGCGGAGAGGCGCATCAATTCCCGGGGACTCGACAGCATCTCGCGAAAGTGCGGACCCACCTCCCGGTACCCCAACGTCCAGAGGGCCTTCCCCGTATTCGCCCGGACCCGGTTGTCCGGATCCTGCAGGAGGGGAAGGAGGATCTTGACGAACCGCTCGTCCCCGACCGCCTCGAAGGCCTCCACGGCGTTCGCCCGGACACGCCGGTCGGAATCCCGGAGGGCGGAGGCGACCAGTTTCATCGCCTCCAGGTTCCCGGAAAGTTCCACCATCCGGATCACCGTGGCGCGCACCTTGCGGTCGGGATCCGCGAGTAGTTCCTTGAAGAGGGGCTGAAGCTCGTCGGTCACCTCGGTCATCCGCGCGATCCGGAGCGCCTTCATCCGGCGACCGCTATCGAGAGACTCGATCTCCTTTTGAAGACGTTGCGGCATTTCCCGGTCGATCTTCGAGAGCGCCTTTCCCGCGAGCGTCCGGGTTTGTTCGTCGAGGGTGTCGAACGAGACGAGGTACCGGTCGAAGCTGATTCCGCCGACCGTTTCCAGCGCCACCCTTCGGAGACCGTCGACCGGGGAAGAGAGAAAGGGGCGGAGAATTTCGACCATGTTTTCCGGGTGAAGATCCTGGATGATCAACGCCGCCGACTCGCAGACCCCGGCGTCCTCGTCCCGGAGGAGTTGAACGGCGGCCGGAAGGGTCTTCTCCGACCGGATGTCGTGCAGGAGTTGAAGAAGGTGGATCCGGACTTCCGGGGAAGGATTCAGCAGGAGGGAGACCAACCGCGCGTCCCGCCCGGCCGTGTCGACGGAGGAATAGGCGAGAAACTCGGAAAGCTTTTTCACGACCTTCGTGTCGATCTCCGGGTTCCGCTCCAGCGCGGGCCACCAGGGAACCTCCTTCGTCTGCGTCGCCAGGGGATGAAAGAATTCCGGGGAGAGTTTCGACAGGTGCTCCGCGATGGCGAGCAGGAAAGCGGGGTCTCTCCGGGCGCCGCAGATCCGCTGGGCGACCTGGCTGAATCGTTCCTCCGGTTCGGAGAGAAGCCGGAAGAGCAGTTTTATCGCCGCGGGAGATCCCGCCGCGTTCATCGACCGGCGAAAGGCGTCGTAGAGAGGGGAGTTCGTTCTCGCCAGGATGATCTTCGTGACCACCCGGTAAAAGTGGGTCCCCGACTCGATCACGATATCGATGAAGACGCTCTTCCGGTGGAGGGAATAGGTTTGAAGGATCTTCTCCAGGTCCCGGGAAAGCGCGTGCTGATTTTCGTCGAGGAACTTTTTGCTCTCCGGGGCCTCCCGGGAGTTGAAATTGACGAGATGGTAATGGTACCGGAGGGCGATCTTCTCGAGCTCCCCGGCGGCGTCCTCGCGCACGCCGGGAGAGGGATCCCGCACGCCTTCCGAAAGGAGTTTCGTCCCTTCCCCCTCGTCGACCTCCTCGATCATCCGGTAGGCATTCTGGCGCATCGCTTCCGTTCCCCGGCGGGTCTGCTCCCGCGCGACCGGGAGAAAGAGATGCTTCGATTCCCGGACCCGTTTCCGGAGCGACGGAAGGAGTCCCGCGTAGTTTCGAACGATGATTTCGGGCGAGTTGAATTCTTTCTTTTCCAGGAGAAGGTCGAAGGCGATCGACTGGATCTCCTCGTACGGTTCCTGCAGGGCGGCCTCGAGGTAGCGCCACATTTCCGCGTCGGGCGCGGAACGCAGGATTCGAAATGTTTCTCTCAATCCCATGCCGGTGGAATTCTATCCCCCCGTTCGTGCCAGGGAAAGCGCTACAAGCCGGAGACCCAGTCGCGGAAGCGGTCTCCCCGTTCGACGAAGTTCCGGAAAAGGTCGTAACTCGCGCACGCCGGCGAAAGCAGGAGGGTGTCGCCCGGCGAAGTCGATTCCCCCGCGAGCCGGAGCGCGTCGTCGAATCCTTCCGCGGAGACGACTTCCGGTCCGCGCCCCTTGACGAGTTGGGCGATCCGGGGACCGGTATCGCCGTAGGCGACCACCGTACGAGCCTTGCCCGCGATCGTGCGCGCCAGGCCCTCCATCGGCAGGTTCTTGTCGTACCCGCCGACGATAAGAACGATCGGGCCGGGCAGGGTCTCGAGCGCCGCGACGGTCGATTCGGGGCTCGTGGCGATCGAATCGTTGTAGTACCGGATGCCCCTCTTCTCCGCCACGAATTCCAGCCGGTGGGGCACGCCGGGAAAGGTCCGGCAGGTCTCCTCCACCGCCGTTTTCCACCGATCGCCTCCCCCGGTCGCGGCAAGGGAGAGGGCCGCGGCGGCGGCCATGTTTGCGAGGTTGAAGCGACCGGGAATCCGTCTTCCCGTCGCGTCGAACACCCGTTCCCCCTCCGGACCGGTCACGCGGAACCGTTCTTTCCCCGGGATCGTGCCGAAGAGCAGGTTCCGGGAAGGCGCGGCGGCGGCGAGCGACATCACCATGGAGTCCTCTTCGTTCAGGATCTTCCAGTCGTCGTCGGCTTGATGCGCAAATATTTCCCGCTTCGCGGCGACGTAGTTCTCCATTGTTCCGTGCCGATCAAGATGGTTGGGGGTGAGATTCAGAATCGCCGCGGCGGTGGGACTCCAGTCCAGCACGCGAAGGTGGTCGAGCTGGAAACTGGAAAGTTCGAGCACGACCACGTCGTCGGGACTCATCTCTTCCACGGAATCGAGGAGGCTTCCCCCGATGTTTCCGCCGAGGTGGACCCGTTCCCCCGACTCCCGGATCATCTCCGCCGCGAGGGAGGTGGTCGTCGTTTTTCCGTTCGAGCCGGTGACGCCGACGATTCGTTTCGCGGGACAGAGCTTGAGGAAGAGGTTCAACTCCGACTCCAGCAACCGCGCTTCGCGAAGCCAGGGGGAGTCCCCGGGAACGGCGGGATTGACCACCACGAGATCGGCGTTCCGGAAATCTTCCTTCCGATGTTCCCCGAGGCGCAATTCGACGGCGCACCCGTCGAGCGCGCGGACCGATTCGGCGAGTTCTTCTTCCGGCCGGAGATCGGTCACCGTCACCCGCGCTCCGGCGCGGACGAGATGGCGGGTCACGCCGACGCCTCCCCCGAAAAGCCCCAGTCCCATCACGGTCACGCGGGTGTCCGCGAGGGGGGGGACCTCCTTCGCCCAGGGGGTCACGGATCTTCCGCCAGTCTCTTCTTCAATTCCTCCGCCCGTTTTCGGACTTCGCCGCGCGCCTTCGGATCGAAGGTCCGCGTTTCGAGGGAGACGGAGAATTCGTGCCGGTCGGTAAAGGTCCAGGGAAGGAGGAAATCGGGAAAGAGGTCGATGATCGGCCACTGCCACCACGGCGCGGCGAGGGAGATGATCGACGTGTGGGAGAGGAAGCCGTCCATTTCCAGGACCAGTTCCCGTTCGCCGTACCAGGTGAAGCGGGTTTCGCAGGGGGTGTCGCCGATTTTTTTGCCGTCGACGTAGACGGTGGCGCCGGGAGGTTCGCTCCGGACCTGGATCCACCTTTCGGTGCACCCGGCCAGGAGGAGGAAGAGGACCGGCCACGCGTTGCGCACGGGGGGATGCTAGCACGGCGTGCTGACCGGCGTCCAGACCGGGGAGGGCGGACTGGACGCCTTCCGTCCGCGTTGCCATAATGTGCCGCATGAAATGTCTGCTCCTCGGCGCCGGGTACGCGACGCGGCTTTACCCGCTGACGAAGGACCGGCCGAAGCCGCTTCTTCCGATCGGCGGAATCCCGATGTTGCAGAGAATCATCGAGCAGGTGAACGAGGTTCCCGGGATCGACCGGATTTACGTGGTGACCAACCACCGGTTCGCGGGGGCGTACTACAACTGGCTGAGGGACTACACGCTGCAGAAGCAGTCGCTTCCCGTGCCGATCGAAATTTTCGACGACCTGACGAACTCCAACGATGACCGGCTCGGGGCGATCGGGGACATGAACTTCGTGGTGGAGAACGCGAAGATCGACGACGACCTTCTCGTCATTTCCGGCGACAACCTCTTCGACTTCCCGCTGACGGAGTTCATCGGGTTCGCGAAAGAGCAGGTATCCTCCGCGGCGTGCCTTCACGATCTCGGATCGCCCGATCTCGTCTCGCTGTACGGTGTCGTCGAGATCGACGGCGAGAAGAAGAACATCGACTTCGAGGAGAAGCCGGCCAAGCCCCGATCGACGCTGATTTCGATGGGGGTATATATTTTCATGCGGGAGCACATGCCGCTCCTGAAGCGCTACCTGGACGAGGGGCGAAACAAGGACCGCCCCGGGAATTACCTGCAGTGGCTCTACCGGCAGGTGGACCTGTACGGGTACGTCATTTCGGGGAAGTGGTTCGACATCGGGGACATCGATTCGTACAACCAGGCGAACGAGCTTTTCCTCACGGGGGAGTAAGCTTCCCCCCCCCTACTACTCGTCGCCGATGTCGTCGATGTGGCGGCGCTTGGATTCGAGTTTGCGGGCGCGAAGGAAGGCGGTCCGCGCGGCCTTCTTCTCCACCGGGTCGCGCGTGTAGTCGTCCGCGCGGGTGAAATGCTTCATGGCGGTCGCGTACCCGCCCGCCTTTTCGCAAAAGATGCCGAGCCTCATGTGCGCCCGGTGGCGCGCCGCCGGAGAGATCGTGCCCCCCAGGGCCCGCTCCAGCTTTTCCCGGTTCCCGGCCCCCGCCAGCCCGGACGCGACGAGGGAGAGAGATTCCGCGCGAAAGAGGGGGTCCCCCCGGCGGTGAATCTCCTCCGCCTCGAGCCGGGGAGGATCGGCACGAAACCGTCCGCGCACTTCGAGGATCTCCCAGGGACGGAACGTTCGCTTGTCCCGGAGGATCTTCACACCCGGTCCGTCTACCTTCTCCCAGACGGGCGCCGTTCGGGGAAGGAGCCGGAAACCGGTCGCGCCGGACGTCGCGTACATCCCAACGAGCCTTACCTCCCGGCCCTCGTATAGGCCCGGAGACCGGAGAAGTTCGGCGACCCCGACCCGGGGAGGCCCCCGCCGAATCTCCACGCCGCCGCATCCCGCCAGGAAGAGAAGCAAAATGCGCCCCGGAACTCTCCACATTCGCATCGTGGGGATCTATTATAACGGCCAACGAATGAGGGACGTAAGCGTTTAATAGGAATGCGAAAGAAAGAACGGGGGATCGCGCTTCTTCTCACCCTGATGGTCCTGGCGATCCTGATCGTGCTGATCGCGCAGATGGCGGTCACCAGCCTCAACACCCGGACGATCTCGGAGAACTACCTCCACGACCTGCAGAACACCTACGGAAACCGGTCGGGGTACTACCAGGCGCTCCTCTACCTCGAGGCGGACATGGAAAAGAAACCCGAGGTCGATTCCCTCGACGAGAAGTGGGCGTCCGAGATCTCTTTCCCGCTGACCACGGCGACCGTCAACGTCTCCATCGAAGACTCCGAAAGAAGAATCAACCTCTCCCGGATCAACAACGACGACGAGAAGAACACGGTCAACGAGAAGATCGCGGAACAGTTCCGCCAACTCCTCCTCGTCCTCGGCCACCCCGCGGACATCGCGGACCGCGTGATCGACTACATCGACACCGACACGAAGGGGGATTACGAAAGCGGCGCGAAGAACGACCGGCTCTACACCCTCGAGGAGCTTCTCCAGATCGAGGGCCTCCCGTCGGAATCCCTTTACGGAGGCAAGCTCGGCGGCGTCAACGTCTCCGGCTTCCTCGACTTCGTCACCATCCATCCGCGGAACCTGGAGGAAGGGGAGAGCGCGGGCAAGATCAACATCAACACCGCCCCTTCCGCGGTGCTCCAGTCCCTCCACGAAGACATCACGCCCCTGATAGCCGACGAGATTCACCAGTACCGGTCGATGGCGACGGAGGACAACTCGTTCCAATCCTTCGAGTCCCCCGCCGACCTGAAGAACGTGGCGAGCATGACGGACGAGATCTTCAACGAGATTTCCGACCAGATCACCGTGAACGCCACCCACTTCGAGATCCGGGTGCAGAGCCGGTTCCGAAACCTCACCAAGAAGTGGCTCTACGTGGTCAAGCGGGCGAAACAAGGAGAGGGGGAACGGACCGGCGAAGAGCAGGAGAACCTGACGCTGGTCTTCTCCCAGAAAATGAGCGACTTCCTGGCGATCGAACCGCCCGAGGGGGAGGAGGAAGAATAGAAGCGCTTCGCGCTTGAAACCCCTACACCCGGATGGTCATCCCTTCCCGCGCGGTGAAGACTTCCATTTTCCGATTCCTCTTCTTCGCCTCCGCCACCGCCCGCTTGTGGATCTGGTCCATATCCTTGTCCATGTGCCCCGGCTCGTGATGGAAGAGCGCCAACCGCTCCACCTCCGCGTTGACCGCGAGATCGATCGCGTGGGTGACAGAACTGTGCCCCCATCCCCTTTTCGTCCCGTACTCTTCCTCCGTGTACTGGGCGTCCGCGACGAGCAGGTTCGATCCGGAAACGAATTCCACGACCCGGTCGTTGCACTCCCGGATGAATTCCCCGCGCCGGTGCACGCCCGTGTCGATCCGGCTGGTCTTCGTCGCCAGCACGTCGTAATACGGTTCGTTGTCGCCGGTGTAGACCCCCGTTCGACCGTCGCGGCTGAACTTGTACGCAAGGACGCGGATGGGATGGTTCATCGAACGGCTGGTGAACTCGATGTCGCCGATCTTGAACGACTCCTCGTCCAGTTCGGTGAACTTCACCCGGGCGGCCAGTTCCACGCCGCGAACCGGGAAGTAGCTGTACTGCAACTGGAACATCAGCGCCTCTTCCAGCGACTTCTCCAGCGCGCGCGGCCCGTAGATGAAAATCTCGTTCCCGGGAAAATAGATGGGCGTGAAGAAGGGAAACCCCTGGATGTGGTCCCAATGGGTGTGGCTCAACAGGATGTGAATCCGGAGCGCCTTCTGCGTCTTGACCAGTTCGAGGCCGAGTTCGCGAATCCCCGTTCCCGCGTCGAGAACGATGATGTCGGAGCCTCCGAGGATCTCGATGCAGGAGGTGTTCCCCCCGTACTTGGAAGTCAGTTTCCCCGGGCAGGGGATGGAACCCCGGACTCCCCAGAATTTCGTCGCAAGCTCTCCCTGACGCAAGGCCATGATCCGCGAACATAGCGCACGCGGTCGGCGAATGTCAAGGGGGGTCAGACCTCGATGTCGAACTGTCCCCCGACCGCTTTGGACAATTGCCTCCGAAATTGCTCAACGAACTGGAGTCGCTCGGAGGTGGGAATCTCCCGGATCACCTCCCCTTCGATGCGATCGAAGACGAGCGTCTGGATCATGTCGATCTCCGGACGCAGTTCGAAGGAGACATTGCGGTTAACCGGCTCTCCCCCGGAAGGAATGGAGGGGAGACTCGGCGAATCGGCGACGCGACGTTCCAAAAGTTCCCGGGTGGCGGAAAACGTTCCCGACGGGGCGACACCCGCGCTTCCAGGATTTAATCCGAAGCCGGAAACCGATTCGACCATCTACACCCATCCTTCCTGCGCTACCATTATAGGACCTTGTGCCAAGGTTGTTCAAGCGGGTGAAAATAGCTTGTCATCCAGCCCCCGCCATATGATAGATAAACAGGAATGCGTGCGACAGCGATCATCGCGGCCGGAGGATCCGGGGTCCGAATGGGCGGAAAAACCCCGAAAGGATTCCTCGAACTGGGAGGACGCCCTCTCTTGTTCCATTCCTTGGAAACATTCGCCGGGGTTCGATTCGTCCGGGAGATCATCCTGGTCGCCCCGGAATCGTGGATTACCCGGCTGGAAAGGCGGTTTGGGGCGGTTCTGGAGGGGTTAAAGGTCTCTAAAATAGTGCCTGGGGGCCGTCGGAGGCAGGATTCGGTGCGAAACGGGCTCCGGGTGATCTCTCCGGAGAGCGAACTCGTGCTGGTTCACGATGCGGCGCGGCCATTCGTTTCCGCCGCCCTTATCCGCCGGGTGGCGCTGGCGGCCCAAAAACATGGCGCGGCGCTCCCCGCCCTCCCCGCCCGGGATACGATGAAAATCGTCGATTCCCGCCTTAAAGTGGTCCAAACGACCCCCAGGGAGCGTACGTGGGCGGCCCAGACGCCCCAAGGGGTCCAAGTCCCTCTTTTCCTGGCTGCATATCGTTCCGGAGGCCGGAAAGAGGCCACGGATGACGTTCAACTCGTGGAAAGGGCCGGGGGTAAGGTGGTGGTGGTCCGGGGAGACCCCCGGAATTTCAAGATCACCGATCCGGCCGACCTCGAAAAAGCGGCTCAAATGCTCCGAAAAAAGAAAGATTAAGAAAAAATAAAATATAACTTATAAAACCCTCAAGTACGCCCGCCCCGCTTTCCGATATCCCTTTAACCGGTTCCATCGACAGGGAGATTCTGCGGAAGCCTTCCGTCGGGAGAATGGCCCGGTGAAAAAACAGCTATCGGGGTGGGAACAGGATGAACGGAATAGAGGCCAAAATGGCCCGGAATTACCCCTTCCAGGGGAATTCCTTGATTCCCCTCAATTCTTCCGATTTATCCTTGACTTGTAAAGCATCGTCGGTATACTCAGCCGCTAATATTTGAAAATCTTAATCTTAGGGAGGTGGAAGGGAAATCAGTTGCAGTAAGCAGTACGCAGTAACCGGCCGCATCGATCTTTGGGTTTTTGAAACAGCCACTCGCAACGTGGAACGAACACGACCTAGGGGTGTTCGTGATCCCTGCCTTTTCTGGGCGGGTCACACTACCCCGAGATGCCTGCAGCACGCTTGGGGCCGCGGGTGGGGAAATCGAAAACCGGAAGTGAGGGAAGTCGGAAGCAGTAACCGTGTTGTACGAATGACTTTTTTGGATCAAAAGGGAGATTATCAAGATGAGTAAGCTAGGGTACCTGCTCGTGCCCGGATTCCTGTTCGCCATGGCCTTCACCGCCACCGCGCAGGACGGGAAAACGCTTCACACCGACGCCGACAAGGCTGAGAACACGATGGACGTCCAGCTCGGCGGTTCCGCGGGACTTCGTTATGTCTTCGCGACCGAGAACGTTGAAACCAACCGTGGCAGCGGCGGCGAAGATGCCGGCCGTTGGCCCGCCTGGGCGAACATCAGCCTCGACGTCGCTTTCTCTGACAGCGCGTCTTTCCACGCCGACCTCTACACCGGCGCGGTTGGAGCCACCGGTTACACCACCCAGCTCGGCGGCGCTTATGATGACGGCCTCACGTTCCGTGCGCTCAACGTGCGGCTCGAAGACGCCCTCACCGAAGGTGGGACTCTGACCCTCGGCGCGCACGCGATCAGCTTCGGCCTCATGGCTGACCGGCTGACCTACAACCCTGCGTGGAGCACGGTTGGTGGCACCACCAACAACGTTGGTCAGGGCGGCCTCGGGGAAACCCAGCAGGCCGGCATCAGCTACAACTACGCCTCCGAGAACATCAGCCTCGATGTTTTCTGGACGGTCGTAAATGAAGGCGGAATCTCTTCTGGGGACAACCGTCACTCCGGCGTCATCTTCACCTACGACCTCTCCGGCGCGGTCGGGGACGGATCCGCTTTTGGCGCGATGCTGCTCTGGGACGACCGGGTGGGCGACGCCAGCATGTTCAGCTTCCATCCGGAAGTCCTCCTCAGCGGACTCGTTGAGAACATGGACCTCTACCTCCGGATCGGCGCCAACTTCGGCGACACCGCGACGGACGTCAGCGCGGGCGGAATCAGCTTCGGTCTCGGACTGACCTATTCCTTCGCCAACGACAGCGACTCCTGGGTCGCCTTCATGTTCGACTACGCCAGCGGCAACGACGGAAGTACTTCCGCTGACGAGAACGACATCTACCAGAGCTACGGATCGACCGGCGACGGGAAATACGACATGCTCGTCCTCGAAGGACAGCTGTACGGTTTCAACGTCAACACCAACTACCTGGCCGCGAAGCTCAGCGGCGGGATGTCCTTCTCCGTCGGCTCCGGCCGGAACAATCTGCAGGTTCGCGGATTGCTCGGCATCGCGCAGGCGGTCGAAGACGATGCCTTCGCCAACAACGACGGCAACTGGGGATTTGAACTCGACATCGTTGCGGACTATGTCCTGAACGACCGGGTTTCCTGGACCACCGGAATCGGTGCCCTCCTCGGCTCCGACGCGCTCGACACGGGCGGCGCTGGAATCGTCGACGAAGACAACGCGATTGTCTTCTTCATGGGACCGAACGTCAGCTTCTAACACTGACAAGTAATCCGAAAGGGCCTTTGCCTCGCGGCAAAGGCCCTTTTTTTATTGCCCCCACGAACGGCCCCCTTGCCCGGCCCCCTTTTACGTCAAAGAATTCGGGGGTCACTTCCCCCCCCGCTCAGGAGATGAGCCGCCCCTTCTCAAAAGAGTTTCCACATTTTTATAACATATGTTTTACAATTCGCCCTCAAGGGCAAGACCCACCCCGCCGATAGGATCTTTGTTCGCCGAGCCAGGTTCGGTTTGGCCGGAGATCCGTTTGAGCTCCGACCTGGGCCGAAGACCGTCGGTCGTCCCTCTTTTTGGGACAGCGCCACTGTCAGAGCAGAGGCGGGTAGTGCAATCTGGCGTGCCCGGAGTGGGGCCCGGCAGTATTTCGCGGGCCCCCGGAACAGGGGTAGAAGTTTGAAGAGCTCTCCACATGGAGGGCTCTTTTCTTATTCTATTGGCTGGACACTCTCCTGCCGATATCGCTAGACTTCCCCGCATGAACTGGCTCTTCCTCGTTACCCTCCTCCAAGTAAGCGTCACTTCCGACGAAGAGGTTCTCATCACGATTTCCGGATCCTCCCGGATCGATATCCTTAACCGGGACGGCGCCATCCCGGAACTGCGCGCCGCGTTGAACGAGAGCGGGGGCCACAAGTCCGAAAGCCTGGTCCGGGGCGAAGCCAACCTCTACCTCGATGTCGACCTGGGAAATGAATTACGGCTCGCGCTCGATCTCGAGGTTCCCGCCTGGGACGACAATGAAGACCTTCCCTTCTCCCGCACCCCTTTCACCGACCCGCTCCGACTCGACAAGCTTTACCTCGATACCGGCGGATTCCTCAGCCCTAACCTCGCCCTCCGCTTGGGATTGCAGGACTTCTCGTACCGCCTCAGGCCCGCCGGTGAGCCCTTTTTCATGGGGACCGGGATGTCGGAGCCCTTTTTCAGCGGAACGTCTTCCTTCGTCCGAAACACGGCCGACCGGGACCGCTTCACGCCGGGGGGAATCTCGCTTCGGTACAATCCGAACCTCGCCCTCCAGGTGGAGTTCTGGTGGGCGACCATGGTGGAAGGAGGTCCCACCCACGACGACGAAACCCTCACAGCCCTCTTCCTGAACGGACTCCTCAGCGAACGCACTTCCTGGAACCTCGTGACCGCGCTCGTGACCGGAAACGGGTCCGACCGCGAAATCTGGACCGTGGGAATGGGATTGGATCACTACACAACCCCTTCCCGCTCGCTCGAACTTTTTTTCGAAGGCTACCTTCAATTCGGAAGCCTCGACGAAGCCACCGACCGGGAAGCGGGCGCCGTGCTCTGCGGAGTTGCCTGGTACGGAGACGGCTTTTGGATCGAGGCCGCCTTCTCTCTCCGCTCCGGGGACGACGATCCCCTGGACGGAACCGAAAAAACATTCCAGTCCTGCGAAGACGTCAACCAGTTCGCGATCGTGGAGAGCGCGTCCCTGGGGCTCGACATCGATACGAATGTCGGCTCCTTCCGGCTGGCAGGAGAAGTGACCATCACGGACAATCTCTTTCTCCGCCTCGATGCGGGGCGATTCCGCTTCCACGAGAAGGTCCGGAACGTTTCGGGCGCCGTCCTGGCCCCCTCCCGTGACCTCGGGGTCGAACTTGACATCACCCTGCGCCACGAGATCAACCCCCTCGTCGGCGCCTCCATCACGTTCGCCGCGCTTCATTCCGATTTCCTCGACGAAATCACCGGGGAATCGACGACCGCCCTTGTCGTCTCCGGCGTGCAAATACGTTTTTAAAGGTCGTTTCCGCAAATTATTTCGATTCCACCTTTTCCCTGTAAAGATTCCCCCCCCCCCTCGCCGAAACTCTTTATGCACAAACCCATTTACCCCTCTCCTATCTGTGGGCTTCCGGAAACGGAAGCCCATGTTTTTTTTGCTCACTTTGAATCAAAACTCCTGCTACCATTCCGATCGATGAGACATCTCGCAGCCCTCAGCCTCCTGGCGTTCCTCGTGGGATGCGTCTCGACCCCTCCCAAAAAGAACGACGAGAAACTTTTCGAGATCTACCTCGAGCACATGACCCGAATGCAGGACAGCCTGGACGAACTCGAATACGTAAAAACGGATCAACTCGCCCGGGCGGAACTGGCGAAGATCCGGAAAAACGCCTCCATCGCACGCGACAACCGTCCCAGCGACTTCCAGGGAGGAATCGAGAACTACTTCCGAGAATTCCTCAAGACGGTCAACCGGCTCGAGTCGGTTTCCTGGAATGAAACCCGCTTCCGGGAACTGGACAACGCCTGCTCCCGCTGTCACGAGCGTCCCCAGTGAACAACGGCCAGGTCGCAGAGGTACTGGAAACCGTCGCCAGGATCATGGAAGTCCTGGGCGAGAACCCTTTCAAGATCCGGGCACACTCCAACGCGGCCCGAACCCTCCGCGGAGAAAGCGCCCCGGTCTCCGAACTGGTGGCCGACGGCACCCTGGGAGACCTCCCCGGAATCGGGCCCGCCCTCAAGGAAAAGATCACGGAACTCGTCGAGACGGGAAAGCTCACATCCTTCGACGAACTGAAGAAGAGCGTCCCCGCGGGAGTGCTCGACATGCTCCGCGTGCCCTCCCTGGGCCCGAAGAAGATCCACCTGCTCTGGAAAGAGAAAAATATCACCACCCTCAAGGCTCTCGAGAGCGCCTGCCGGAACGAAAAGCTCTCCCCCATCAAGGGATTCGGAAAGAAGACGGAGGAGAAGATCCTCGGAGGCATCCTCTTCCTTCAAAAGCACGCCGGGAAATTCCGCCTCGGCGATGCCTGGCCCCGGGCGATGGAACTTCTCGATTTCATGAGGAACTGCCCCGAAGTGGATCGCGCCGAACTGGCCGGAAGCATCCGCCGGTCGAAGGAGGTCGTGAAGGACGTCGACATCCTCGCCTCCTCGAAAAAACCCGCGGCGGTCATGAAACACTTCCTCGCGGCGGAGGGAATCGACTCCGTCATCGCGAAAGGAAAAACGAAATCGAGCGTCCGGCTCCGCAACGGTCTGCAGGTCGACCTGCGCGTCGTGAAAGAGACCGAGTTCGCCTCCGCGCTCGCCTATTTTACCGGCAGCAAGGAGCACAACGTTCTCCTTCGCGGGCGGGCGCAGAAGATGGGCATGAAGATCAACGAGTACGGAATTTCCAAGGGGACCCGCAAGCTATCCACCCCCGACGAGAGCGCCTTCTACAAACACCTGGGACTCGCGTACGTTCCCCCGGAATTGCGGGAGGGCGCCGGGGAGATCGAGGCGGCGGAGAACGACACCCTGCCCGACCTGATCGAACCGAAAGACCTGGCCGGCATCTTCCACAGCCACACCACATGGAGCGACGGCACCGCTTCCCTCGAGGCGATGGCGGAGAAGGCGCGCTCGATGGGCCTCAAGTACATGGGCCTTTCCGATCACAGCAAGGCCGCCTTCTACGCGAACGGTCTCGACGAAGTCCGCCTGGCGCGGCAACACGAAGAGGTGGAGAAACTCAACCGGAAGCACAGGGGCTTCCGCATCTACCACGGGATGGAGTGCGACATCCTTCCGGACGGCTCGCTCGACCTCGACGACGAGTGGCTGAAGAAGCTCGACTTCGTGATCGGTTCGATCCATTCCCGCTTCGACATGAGCGAAGAGGAGATGACCGCCCGGGTCTGCAGGGCGATCGGCCATCCACACCTGACGATCTACGGCCACGCCACCGGGAGGCTTCTCCTCAACCGCGAGCCTTTCCGGATCGACCTGCACCGCGTGATACAGGCGGCGAAGGAACATGGCAAGGTGATCGAACTGAACGCCAACCCGAACCGGCTCGACCTTGACTGGGTCTGGGCAAGGAAAGCGAAGGAAGCGGGAGTCCTCCTCTCCATCAACCCGGACGCCCACAGCACGGGAGGCCTCGAGGACATCCGGTACGGCGTGGGAACCGCCCGGCGTGCATGGGTGGAGAAAAAGGACGTGCTGAACACCCGCTCCGGCAAGGCGCTCGAAAAGCTGTTGAGCTGACTTTACGCCTCCTCGACAAATCCTGCGGGGGAGCCGTTATTACTTTCCGCCCCCCCGACCGGTCATGACGTCCCCGATCGGGACGGTGCCCCGCCGGAGGAAAAGGAGCGCAAAGCAGGTGTCGTTGAT
>PVBE011853579.1_pt1 | contig 93343 bp, 77 predicted proteins | sample 1631181 | NCBI WGS metagenome assembly PVBE01 (sample SAMN08397723, study PRJNA350692) | Marine metagenome, whole genome shotgun sequencing project. | isolation source: water | place: Pacific Ocean | collected 2012-04 | reverse complement strand
GAGCGCAGGGCTTCGGGCCGGGCAGCGGGGCTAGCTGGCCGGGCGCTGTGGAGCAGTTCGGGCGCCGGGGTGGGGCGCGTCTGGGGCGGGAGCTTATTCATGGGGCCATCCTCTGCCGCAGCGGGCCCGGGTCAAGGGGCGACGGCGTCTAATACGACCCGTCCCCGTGGTTCCCGTAGCCGCCAGCCCCGCCCACAGTCCTCTCCGGGGGGACCAGCAGCACGCGGAAGGCACCACCTCCCGGTCCCGCCTGGGTGTCCTTCACCCCGGCTGCCCGGGCTTCCGGCCCGCGCAGCCAGCGCTCCACGACCGGTTTAATGACCGCTTTACCGTCTCGAGTGCCCGCTCCCCGGCCCACGATCACCTCCAGGTGCGTGAAACCGCGCCGGCGGGCATCAAAAACAGCCTGTTTGGCGGCTCTGAGGGCTGTTTCTCTGGTCTTGCCGTGCAAATCCACGCTCAGCTCACTCTCCCATGATTTGTCCCGCTTGCCCCTCGCCATGAGGTGATTTTATCTGATTCGAACCTCTCCAAGTGGAGATTCCATCGTACTCTGACCTATTCACAGGGAACGCCAAAAGGCTGTTCCAGAGCATCCTACCGCTGGCCGCGGCGCCGCTTCTTGAGCGCCAGACCAGCGGACAACGCATCGTAAAACCACCAGTACCAACCACCCAGCGGCCTCCGGCCCAACCAACCAATATCCAATGAAAAACCTCCTCCTCGGCCTGGCCCTCGCCGGCCTGACCTTCGCTTGCAACTCCGATCAGACCGCCCAGATGTCAGATGCCTCCGAGGTCCTGCCCGCCTGCGCCACGGGCCCGGATTGCGACAAGGCCGACATGGCCGGTTGCGAAATGATGGGCAAGAGCAAGGTCGGCGGCGGCTGCGAAATGATAGTCAAGGATGGCGGCTGCCCCATGGAAGGCGCCCCCAAGGATGGCGTCGCAGCGAAGAAAGCCGGCGGCGGCTGCTGCGAGAGCAAGAAGGCCGAAGCCGAGAAGGTCTGCCCCATGACCGGCAAGGTCATCGAGTAGAGCGCGTCGCACGCGCCTCTGTTTGAAACAGGTCGGCTCCTCCGGGGGCCGACTTTTTTCGTAGCCAGGTCTACTCCCCGAGGGAGAGTAGTTCGATCTCGAAAACCAGGGTCGTGTTCGGCGGCACCAGGCCTGGGATGCCGGCGCTGCCATAGGCGCGCTCCGGAGGCAGGGTCAAGCGCCGCAGGCCTCCGGGGCGCACACCGAGCAGGCCCTCGTTCCAGCCGGGGATGGGGGCCTCGCCCAGGATGAAGGCGAGCGGCGCACCGCGGTCGCGGCTCGAATCGAAGGGGCTGCCATCCGGGAAGGTGCCCGTGTAGTGCACGGTCAGTCTGTCCCCGCTAGCCGCCGCCGGTCCGCCGCCCAGGGCCAGGTCCTCGGCGACGACGCCCGTATCCAGGGTCCGCGTGGGAAGCTCCTGCTCCACATGTCGCCAGGAGCGCAGGGCGCCGCAGCCCGTCAGAGGCAGCAGAGCCAGGCAGAGGGCGAGGCCCGCGAGGTTTGGTTGAGCCATGGTCACTGTTCCGAGAGTACTGCGGCGATGCAGGCCACATTGACGATGTCCCCGGCCTTGCAGCCCCGGGAGAGGTCCATCAGGGGCCGATCCAGGCCCTGAATCAGAGGGCCGAGGGCCGTGGCACGGGCCAGGCGCTCGGTGAGTTTGTAGGCGATGTTGCCGGAGTCGAGGTCCGGGAAGACGAGCACATTGGCGCGGCCCGCCAGGGGTGAGCGGGGTGCCTTGGACTCGGCCACGGCCGGTACCAGGGCGGCGTCGGCCTGCAGCTCTCCGTCCACGGACAAGCCCGGGGCCCGCACGCGCAGCATCTCCGTGGCGCGGATCACCTTGTCCACGCGCTCGTGGCTGGCTGAACCCTTGGTGGAAAAGGAAAGCAGGGCCACGCGCGGGCTCTGGCCAGCCAAGCGGCGGTGGCTCTCGGCGGAAGCCAGGGCTATATCGGCCAGCTGCTCCGCAGTGGGATCCGGCACCACGCCGCAATCGGCGAAGGTCAGCACCTGGTTGTCCAGGATCATCAGGAAGCAGGAGGAGACCGTCTTGATGTTACGGGCCGTGCCGATGATCTGGATGCCGGCGCGTAGCACATCAGCTGTGGCGGCCACGGAGCCCGCCACGCCCCCGTCGCAATCGCCGGAGCGCAGCAGGAATGCACCGAAGGCCAGGGGGTCATCCAGGCGCGCCTGGGCCTGCTGTTCCGTGACACCCTTGGCGCGGCGTAGCTCGTGGAACTCGGTGATGAACTGTTCACGGCGGTGATCCTGGCGCGGGTTGATGACCTCCACGCCCGGGGGCGGCGTGCCCAGGCCGCCGCTGTCGAGCAGAACCGGGCGGCAAAGGCCCTCGCTGGCCAGGGTCTGGGCCGCCTGCTGCACGCGCGGGTCGGAGGCCTCCGGGAAGACGATGCGCCGGTCCAGGCGGCGCGCCCGTTCGTGGAGTTCGAGGAGGATGTCCATGGAGGCTGCTCGCCGGATTACGGGAGGGGTTACTTGGGGATCCCGTCGAGGATGACCTGGGGTACTTCGAGTTCGAGGCGCAGCAGGGCCAGACCGTGGGTCTTGCCCTGGGCGTCCGTGCGCAGGGAAGCCGAGCCGCCGCCGCCCAGGCTGTCCTCCAGCAGGAAGTTCAAGACGCGCATGTTGTCAGCTTCAAAGCGCTGCACGCCAGCGTCGTTGATGCCGCTCATGTGCCGTTGCACGAGATCCGCCGTCAGGACCTCCTTGAGGAGCGAGTAGGCTGCGTCCGAGCGGGCCAGAACGCCGATGTTGGAGCCTTCGCCCTTGTCGCCGGAGCGGGCGGCGGCGATGCGTGAGAGGAGAACCGTGGGCATGGTGTGCTGGGTATTGCTCTAGGGGTGGAAGACCGTGACGCTCGGCTCGATGAGCTCCTTGCCCATGAGTGCGGGCCAGAAGCCGATGATCTCGGTGGCCTTGGGGCGTCCACCGGCGAAGCCCGTGACGCCCGGGGGACCGCTGGTCACCAGGGGAATCAGCTCGGAGCCGAAGCGGTTCACCTTGGCGCGATCGGGGCCCTTGACGCCCATGCGCAGGACCACCTCGGTGGGCTCCTGTTCGCCGGGGATGGGGATGCCCGCGTGGCAGACGTTGGCGCCGATGAACTCCACAGTGCGCTCGGCCTCCGAGTAATCGAATCCGTCCGAGGCCAGCCGTTGCCAGACGATTTCGCTGCACAGGCGGGCCTTGGCCAGGGCATCAGGGCCGCTGATGGTGAGCTCCCCCGTGGATTTCCAGCCGTCGGAGTAGCTCATGGAGACCTTGTAGGTGGGCGTGGCCGGGGAACCCTTGACGCCGGAGACTTGCACGCGGTTCTGGCCGCATTCCTCCAGGGTGAAGCTGGTGAAGTCGGCGACCACATCCGGAGTGATGTAGTGCTGGGGATCGCCCATCTCGTAGGCCAGCTGATGGGTGACCGTGCCCAGATCCACGCGCCCGCCGGTGCCCTGATGCTTCGTCACTACGAAGGTGCCGTCCGCGGCGGCCTCGATGACCGGATAGCCGACGCGGGCCAGGTCCGGGATTGTGTGCCAGTCCGTGTGGTTGCCGCCGGTGCACTGGGCTCCGCACTCGACGATGTGCCCGGCCACGGTTCCCGCGGCGAGCTGGTGCAGGTCCTCTTCCGTCCAGCCGAACTCGTGAATCAGGGGGCCGATCACCAGGCCCGGATCCGTGCCGCGTCCGGTGATGACTATGCGCGCACCCTGGTCGAGGGCGCGGGCGATGGGGAAGGCGCCCAGGTAGACATTGGCGCTGGTGACCGCATCACGCACGGTGGAGAGGGGCTCGCCCGTGTCCATGTTGGCGAAGGCCTCGCCGCTGGCCATGTGTTCATCGAGGTCGGCGAGGATGTCATCACCCTCGACGACGGCCACGGCCACATCGCCGAGGTCGTGCTTGCGAATGACCTCCAGCACAGCGTCCTTGCAGGCGTGGGGGTTGACGCCGCCGGCATTGGCGATGACCCGGATGTCCTTTTCAACGAGTTGGGGCAGGATGCGATCGATCAGGGCCACGAAGTCCGTGGCATAGCCCTTGGAGGGGTCCCGCGCCCGCAGCTTCTGCATGATGCTCATGGTGACCTCGGCCAGGTAGTCGAGTGTCAGGTAGTCCAGGGGGCCTTCATTGACGAGGCGCACCGGGGCGATGATTGAATCGCCCCAGAAGCCCTGGCCGTTGGCCACGAGTACCTTGTCCTTCGTCGGCATGGAGTGGGGGAGGGTGCGGGAGTGCGCTGCGGCGCTGCGGAAGGTGTCGTGATACCGGCTGATGGGAGACCGGGACAATGGGGGACAGTCTACGCCAGGATGCGTCGGGGACAACTGGCAGTTACGCGCCGACCACAGGGTAGAATCGCGGCGTGCGGCACATCCTCCTCAGCGGCTTTGGTCCCTTTGAGCGGGCCCCGGTGAACCCCAGCGGCGAAATCGCCCGCTTCCTGGGCCAGACCCCCCCGGCGGGCCTGGAAATCCGCTCCGTGGTCCTGCCCGTGACCTTTCACGGGGCTCCAGCGGCCCTGGACGAGGCTCTGCAGGCGCCGGGCCCCGGACCGGAGCTGGTGCTGGCCCTCGGGGTGCAGCGCGCCGGGAGCTTCCGGCCGGAAACCCGGGCCCGCAGCCGCCTGGCGGGTAGCCAGGCGGACAACGGGGGCGTGACGGCGGACGAGTTGGACCTCCCTGATGCGCCGGACCTGTACACGCTGCTGGACAGCGGGCTGATCTCCGCCTGCCTGGCCCGGGCCGGGGCCGAGCCGGTGGAGATGTCCACGGATGCCGGCCAGTTCGTCTGCGAGCGCCTCTATCGCCACCTGCTCGAGGCTACCCGGGGCGGGTCCCCGGCCCTCTTCCTGCATGTACCGCCGGTGGAGGTCATGGAGCCCGTGGCCCAGGCCGCCATCGTTGGCGCATTCCTCAGCCATCTGGTGCGCGGCATGTGAGACGCGGCGGTTGCCGTGGCGCTGAATGGTCCTCGAACGCCAGCGTCGCCGCTGCCGAGGGGCGTAGGCGGAAGATGGGCGCGGCCGAGCGCAGGGCGACGGCAACGGACCGGGAACCCACTCCGCGGAGACGGCAGCGCTCCGGGCGCCTAGCGCGTCTCGACCACCGCGTCCATTAGACGCACACGGCCGTCGCGCACGAACAGGCCCACATGGGCCGGCGCAATGGGGGGCGGATCGAGAACCGTTTCCACGGGTTCGTTGCCGTCGACGGTGATGAGCAGACCGCCGGCCCCCAGGACATCGATGGACAGATCAATCATCACGGCGTCGCCGAGGGGGTGCTCCAGATAGAGCGTCTCTATCTTCTTCGTGGTCATGCCGCCCCCGGAGCTCGGGACGGAGGCCCAGATCCCCAGGTGCCCTTCGCGGTCAAAGCCCACCAGGGTCCAACGCTGCTCGGCGACGCCCGCGATTACCAGGCCATGGGTGCTGCCCATGTGGAGTTCGCCGTCGCGGATCAGCGTGGCCCTGATGGCGTATTCCGCGCCCACCTCAATGCCGGTCCAGACCATGCCCGCCGGGCGCACGGAGCTGAGGGCGATGGTGCCCCCGGAGAGATCCAGCGTCGGCGCCTTGGCGTTCAGGTTGTGGATCCACTCCCGCTGGCTGCCGCCCAGGGCGACAATGCGGCCCAGGATCAAGTTCGCATCCCGGGCTGCCTCGCGCAGCGTGGCGGAGCGGGCGAGCAGGTCCTCATCGCCCAGAACGCGCCCTGCCAGGGTGGCGAAGGTGGAGGCGCGCAGGGTCAGGGGGTCCTTGCGACCGGCGTAGCTCTTCAGGATGCCGTTGGCCGTGCGCACCAGTGAGTTCGTGCGAGAGCGGGCGTTGCGTAGGGCCCAGTTGCGTTTATCCAGTTGCTTGAGGCGTTCCTCCAGGGCCAGGCGCTCTTCTTCACCCACCGTCCAGGCTCCCTCATCCGCCATGTCCAGCACCTGTTCCAGGAGGGCGGCGGCGCCGGGCTTGCGGTCCAGGCGTTCCATGATGCCAGCCTGGGCCAGGAGCACCTCGGCCTGGGGGGACGCGGGGCCATCGATGCTGGTGCGCACGTATTCGAGGTGCCCGAGGGCGCGTGTCAGGAGCTCCTCTTCGGGGACCGACGGCTTCTTGGCGGCGGCGGCCTGGCCGGCGGCCGCCAGGTACTTGTCTACCTCTGCCAGGCGCAGTTCGCGGCGCTTGGGTGTGGGAGCCCGGTGCAGGGGTCTCACCGTATTCAGGATCCAGTTCTGCCAGTCGCGGTCGAAGTCATCGAAGCTCTGGTGCCCGAGGGGCGTCTGCTCGCCGAGCAGCAGCTCCTCAAACAACTCCATCGACCTGCCCGGCTTGCCCATGATCTCCTCCCGGTAGCGGGCGTAATAGGCGCGGTAGGGATACGTGAGCGTCTCGGGATCCTCCCACTGCTGCAGGAAGTAGATCAGCCCCCAGCCGAAGGCGTAGTACTCCCCGGGATAGGAGCCGGGATCCGCATAGGAGATGACCGTGCGGGCCCCCTGGGCTGGGCCGGAGCTCTGCTCCAGCATGAAGCTCAGGCTCGTCAAGCGCCCGATGGCCGCGTCGGGCCACAGTACGCGGTGGTCGGCCATGGCGACTGAGCCCTCAAAAAAAGTGGAGGTGCCCTCGTTGATCCATGCCGGCACGCGGCGCCCGCGGGCCAGGAGCGTCATGAACTGGTGGCTGGCCTCGTGGAAGAGCGTGCGCAGCATCCCGTCCAGGTCGCTGCCCGAGGCGCGTGTGTCATAGCAGACGACGCGGTTCTCGCCAGGCGACCACCAGCCTCCCAACCCCGGCGATGGTGTGCCCGAGTCCCACTCGGTGACCATCTCATCCCAGGTTGGATGGATGCGGATAGTGGGTCGTGATCCGCCGGCCTGCCTGGCGTTGCCGTCGAAGTAGACATCCACATAGGAAGAGTGAATGTCATCCATGGTGTCCGCCACAAGTTGGACAACTTCTGGTTCGAGGTTGCACTCCAGGTGGTAGTGCTCGCTGTCAATTACCACCAACGGCAGCGGGCCGGTCGATTCCGTACCCAGCGCCGCGCTGTCCAGGTCTACTTCCTCGCGTGTGGCGCGTAGTCGTTCTAGCAGTTGGTCGACCTCTCGCCCGATCTTGTCCCGGGCGATGGGGGCAATGCGCTCCAGGATCTCCAGGGAGCGATCGATGTGGTCGGCCTCGGCCAGTTTCTCGGCAGCCTTGAGCAGTTCCCTGGCGCAACGCTTGAAGAAGCTGTCACGCTTGGCGGATTGGGAGTCCGCCTTGCGCAGCAGGCTGGTCAGGGACGAGGTGCGCTCACCGCCCTCTTCGGCGATCTCCTTGGCGCGGTCCAGGTAATGCGCGGCTTCGTCCTTGCGCTCCAATTCGAGCAGGGCCTTTCCCAGGAGTTCAAAAGCCTGCGCGCTACCCTCCGTGCGTTTGAGGTGATCGAGGAGCGTTTCCGCGGCGCCGGAGTAGTTCTTGGCCTTGACCAGGTCTCGGGCTTCGCCGACTGCGTCAAAGGCTGCTGTGCCCTCACTGGCCAACGCGCCTGCCAGGGGCGGATGACACAAGGAAGGCGGCGCGGCCAGGATGGCAGCGCCGCCCAAAACGATAGCGGCAATCATTGTTCGCATCTCACTGGCTGCGCCTATGACAGCGGGCCAGAGCAATCAGGAGGTCCTGCTATTCGACCTCCACCTCCTGGGTCATGGTGCCAGACAACTCCATGGTGTTCTCAATGGTCATCTCGCCCTGGCCAGGAATGTCCATGGTCATGGCCATGTCGATCAGGAGAGCGACCTCGCCGGAAAGATCAAAGGAGTGCACATGGCCGCCGGAGATGTCCCAGAGCAGCGAGCCCTCGGCCTCCAGCTCGATCTCCACATCCATGCGGTCGAAGGACATCTCCATGCCTTCGGGCAACTCCTCGCCGCCTGCCATGTCCTCCAGCATGTCACTCATGTCGTTGGCGCTGTCGATTTCGACCACGATCGTAATCACACCAACTTCGATGCCGTCCACCTCGCGTGTGCCCTCAAAGGTGGCCGTAACCTCGCCCTCGAGCAGATCGCCAAGCATCTCAGAGAAGTCCATGCCGCCAGGACTCGGGCCCATGCCCATGCCGCCACCCTCCATATCCTGCGGCTCCAGGGAGAGGTCGCCGCCAGGGGCCAGGATCGACTTCAGGTCAGAGGGAACGATTTCCCACTCGTCGCCCTTGTTGACCTTGTCATCGGGCAGCAGCGCACGCAGGTCCATGTCTTCGAAAAGCCCCTCGAGCAAGTTCTTGTCGCCATCTCCATCCGTGAACCGCCTGGTGTACTCCTCCTTCTCGGCATCCCAGGTGAACTCGACAGTCAGTCCTTCGAGTTCCGAGGATGATTCAATCGACTGGTCATCGCCTTGGCTTTCACCGCCCATCTCCACGGAACTGGAGACCTCGGCGTTGTTGCCGAGTTCGTCAAATGTGCGTTTCAGCTTGAGGAGCCGGCCGTCTTCGGTCTTGCCGTACTCGTCGACGACCACGATCGACTGGGCGGTACTGAAGGACATCTCCATGTCCGGCATCATCGGGCTCTCCTGGCCGTTCATCAGCATGCTCATGCTGTCGAGGCCGAAGTCACCTCCGGCGGTGAAGGTCTTGGTCAAGGTCAGGCCCTTGGCCGGAGCGAACTCTAGCGTATCCGCCGGGGCGCGGAAGGCGACGGCCAGGGGCAACGCAACGGTGACCAGGGCCAGGGAGGAGAGATACTTCATTGGATGTGCTGACGAATGGTGTTCAGTGGAAGGACTGCGGTCGCCCGGGCAACTGTCACCCGGATTCGACGGCGCGTCAGTATAGTGGCGTGGGCATTCTATTCACGTATGGGGCAGGTTTCCCCCGTAAGAGTCCCGCAATTGCCCCTTGCCGGCCTGCCGCGGGTCCAATCCGATGCATTGACCGTGTGTCTGACGGCCGGATCAGGCCCGCGCTGGCTCAGTCGCAGAAGGTGACCTCCAGGCCGTCTGAGAGCCCCACGCCGAAGCTGTCCGCCGGGTCACGACTCCAGAACTGGAAGTAGCGCGTCGAGCCCACCAGGGAGCCATCCACCGCCAGCGGGTAGGAGGCGGAGCCGAAGGAGTCCAGGAACCGGACACCGTGGCGCACATGGGGCGCGGCCACCCACAGGGTGCCGCCCATGAATGGAACGCTGGATGCAGAGTCGCCGGAGATCAGGATCGTCGGTTGGTTGGGGATCGCCAGGGTCACGGTGACCGCGAAGTCGGCGCTGGCGACGCTGGGCGTACCCGCGTGGCCGATGGCCGGTATCCAGCCCAGGGAGTTCGTCTTGGCCGTGCCATAGGCCGTGGGCGTGGGGCATTGCCCGGTGGTGGAGCCCAGGGCGTAGAGCTCAAAATCGTCGATATTCCAGCCGCCCAGGTTTCTGACCCAGCCAGAGCGCAGCACGAACTCAATGCGCAGGGCGGCCTGTCCATCGGCTTCCGCCGCGATGTCGAGCTCCTGGTCCGTCCAGGAGGTGTCCCTGGTGTGATCACCGGAAGAGTTTTCCCAGACCACCACATCGTTGACCAGGATGCTCGCCAAGTCGTTGTTGTCTGCGTCCTCCACGGTCAACCAGCGCTTGAAACGCAGGGTCGTCCCGAAGGCGCTTGAGCAATCAATAGCCGGCGACCGCAGGTAGTTATGTACCAGCGAGCCATGGGCGCCGTCGTCGGCACCCAAGCCCAGGTCGTTTGCCCAGCAGGAGTTGCCGCTGGCAGCACTCGAAGGGTCGGCCCAGCTCGTGCCCCAGGAAGTACCGCCCTTGCCCTGGGGCAGGCCCCTGGCCCAGTCGTCCTCCACGTTTACGGTGTCCCCTCGCGTGCCGTGGGTCCAGCCGTTGTCGTCGCTGCCATCGAAGTCGTCGGCGTAGAGTTGCGTCAACTCACCGATGGCGAAAGAGGCCGTGTTTGCCGGAGCACCAGAGGGCCAGGTGTCCGTGTTGCTACCAGAGTCCGTGGCGGACAGGTAGTAGTCCACGCGGGCCGGTGAAGGTACATCGGGAATCTGTCCCTGGAAGAGGTCACCGCCCGCGGCGGTCAGGGGCACATCGACGAATGCCATGCCGTTCACCCGATAGTGCAGGGTTGCCGTCGTAATCGGCGGCGTGACCAGGGACACGATTGTGGCGTCCACGGAGTAGGGGCCGGCCTCCACCGTGGTGTCCGGCAGGTCGGTGACATTCTGGAAGTCGATCAGGGTCAACTCGAAGCCCGGGAACCCTTGTTCGCGGAAGGCGGAGTCGATGTCGCCGTAGTTGGGCGTTCCGTTGTCGATGTTTCCGTCATCGTCGTCCAGGGTCAGCCACTGGGTTTCGATGATCGACTTGATCTGGGTCTGGTTGTAGGAGCTCATCCAGCCCATGAATATGGAGTCCGCGGCGGCGTCGCCCAGGGCGTCTCCCATGGTTGTGTTCAGGTTGCGACGCACCTTCCAGGCGGCTCCCATCCAGACCTCGCCGTCATCGTGGACCCCTCCGTAGCAGCCGCCACAGCAATCGCCGCAGAACTGCCTGGTGTTGTTGCCCGAACGGATGTGGCAGCCGCTGCCGCAGAAGTCACGCCCCACAATGGGCACATCGAGGATGTACATGCCCCAAACATCGGCGTTGCCTTCGCCCATGCCGTCGTTTCCGTTGCCCGTTCCGTAGCGCACGTTCAACCAGTGACCGATCTCGTGGGCCACGACCGTTGAGTAGGCGGTGTTGGCGCAGCCCCCGCCTGCGCGGTAGTAGTTGGTGGAGGAACCGTCGAAGAAGGCGTTGCAGGTCGAGGCCTGATTGACATTCGCGGTCATCACGAAGTCAGCCGTGTTGTCGCTGGGGACAATCGAGCGCACGTAGTCGCGGACCGTGTTGACATGCACGAAGGCGTTGGCCTGGGCGGTGGTGTACTCATCCGGGCTCGGGTTCATCAGGATAGTGTTGGCCTGGCCGGGCTGGGCGGTGGTGGTCAGGGTGTAATCCGAGCCACTGTTGTTGTTCACATTGTTGAAGGTGCCCGTGTAATCCACCGTGACGTCCAAGGGCGAGTTGACACCGCTGAAGGTGAAGTCGCCGTTGATGTCCGTGTAGGTCGTGCCGGCGCTGCTGGTCACCTTGGCATAGGCCGCTACCTGCTGCGTGGCCGGGTTTGAGGCGGAGTCGGGCAGGGAGCCGGGCGTGGCGTTGGTCACGACAGTGCCGCTCACATCGAACTCATGGACGAGGTTCCAACTCGCCAGCACGCTTCCGTCATGGGCGTCCAGGAAGAGCGTGCGGCCCACGGGCAGGGTCTGTGCCTGTTCCCAGATCACATCGAGCTTCCAAGCCAGGCTGGCCACCCGGCGCCCGGCTACCGTATGCGGCAGGAATACCAGGACAGAACCGCTGCGAGCGCTGGCGGCCAGCTGGGTTTCGGCCCGGAAGGCGCGCACGGCCAGTGTCGCGGCCAGGGTCTCATCCAGCGTCGGGATGGTGGCGGCGTTCTCCAGCCCCGCCTGGGCCGTTGAGTGCAGCGAGAGCAGGCGGCCAGCGGTGTCCAACAACACATTGACACGGCCGCCCTCCACGGGGATGCCGTTCACCGCCTGGTCGAAGCGCACTGTGAATTTGTCCGTGCTGGCTGCCAGGGGCAGGAAGGTCACGGCCTTTTCGACCAGCGTGGATCCAGCTATGCCGTGCAGGTCTTTCGTCACGTCGATGAAGTGCTTGGCCACTTGGACCAGGTCGGCGTCGGAGCGCGGCTGCAGCGGTGCCTCGGCCCGGCCGCCGTGGAGCAGTTCGACCCAACCGCTGTCCGCGTGGGCCTCCGCCCGCCAGTTAGCTCCGTGCTCTGAGCGCCAGGCGCCGAGGGTCTGAGCCTGGTCGCCGGGATCGCTGGCCTGGGCGTGGGCGAGCGGAGAGCCGAGGAACAGGTTGAATGAGAGGAGGGCGACGCTGAGGGAGAGGCGGGAGATCATGTTGCGGTGGGGGATGGGGAACGAGGAAGAGGCGGCGCCCCTGCCCCGGCGCCTGGTGCGCCGGGGCAGGGACGCCGCCGCGGTTACTTGCCGGGCGTCCGCTGGTGACGAGTGCGGCTTGCGGGTCAGTCGCAGAAGGTCACTTGCAGGCCCTCGGACAGGCCAACGCCCTGGGCGTCGGCCGGGTCGCGGAACCAGTACTGGTAGAAGCGCGTCGTGCCAACCATGGAGGCGTCGACGGGGATAGACACATCGGCGTCGCCGAAGGAGCCCAGGAAGATCACCTGCCCACGGGTGATGGGCGCGGCCAGGTAGAGCGTTCCGCCGAAGAAGGGAGTGTTTGCCTGGCCGGAGCTGGAGGCCAGGATGGCCGCCTGGCTGGGATCGCCGAACATCAGGCTGACCGTCAGGTCGCCGGTGGCCACTCGGGGGCTGCCCGTGTGGAAGATGTGAGGCGTCCAGCCCATGGATGTCGTCTTGGCGGTGCCGTAGTTGGCGGGTGTCGGGCAGGCACCGGTGGACGGGCCGAGGACCATCACTTCGAGGTCGTCGATAGTCCAGCCGCCGCGGTTGGTACCGGAACTGGTCTGCAGCTCGAACTCAATGGTCACGGAAGAGTTGCCGTCCGCCCAGGTGGAGATGTCCACCACTTGCTGGGACCAGGCCAGGTCGCGCAGGTCCGAGTTGTTGGGGTTGGACCAGGCCTCGTTGCCGTTGACCAGGATGCGTGCATCGTCGTTGCTGCCGCGCTCGACGGTCAACCAGCGCTGGAAGCGCAGCTCGACGCCACTGCCCTGGGAGCAGTCGATGGAGGGCGAGCGCAGGTAGCTGTGCACGCTGCCCTGGTACTCACCGTTCCAACCGGAGGGGCCCAGGTCGTTGCCCCAGACGCTGGTGCCGCTGGTAGCCGAACTGGGGTCGCTCCAGCCGGAGCCACTCATGCCGTTGGGTGAGCCGTGCTGCCAGTCGTCCTGGCTGTTGCTCGTGTCGCCATAGGAGGCGTGGGTCCAGCCGTTGTCGCCGGAGCTTTCGAAGTCGTCGGCGAAGAAGATCTGCAGGTTGCCGATGCTGAAGCCGAGCGTGCTGCTCGGGGCGCCGTCCGGGAATGTCTCGGTGTTGCCGCCGCTGTCGGAGGCGGACACGTAGTAATCCACGGTGGTGGGGGAGACCTGACCGGGGATGGAGGCCTGGAAGCCGTCGCCGCCGGTGGCAGTCATGGGCAACTCGATGAAGCCGCCGCCGGCCACACTGTAGAAGACCGAGGCGCTCGTCAGCGGCGGAGACACCAGGGGGATGATCGTGGCGTCGACCACATAGGGGCCGTACTCGTCCTCCGTGTCGGGCAGGGCCGTCACGCCACCAATCGAGATCAGGGCCAGATCGAAGCCCGGGAAGCCCTGCTCCATGAAGCCGTCGTTGATGTCGGAGTAGTTGGGAGAGCCGTTGTCGATGTTGCCGTCATCGTCGTCCAGGGTCAGCCACTGGGTCTCGATGATCGAGTGGATGGCGCTCTGGTTGTAGGCGTTCATCCAGCCCATGAAGAGCGTGTCTGAGATGGCGTCGCCGGTGGTGTTGCCATGGGTGGTGTTCAGATTGCGCCGGACCTTCCAGGCCGCGCCCATCCAGACCTCGCCATCCGCGTGTACCTGGCCGTAGCAGCCGCCACAGCAGTCGCCGCAGTACTGGCGTGTGTTGTTGCCGCTGCGCACATTGCAGCCGGTGCCGCAGAAGTCCTGGCCGACTATCGGATCATCGTAGATGTAGGTGCCGAACACATCGGCATTGCCCTCGCCCATACCGTCGCTGCCGTTGCCGGTGCCGTAGTCGACATTCAGCCAGTGACCGACTTCGTGGGCGACCACGGTGGAGAAGGCGGTGTTGGCACAGCCGCCACCAGCTTGGTAGTAGTTGGTCGAGTTGCCGTCGAAGTAGGCGTTGCAAGTGGAGCTGATGTTCACATTGGCGAGGGCTACAAAGTCCGCTGTGCTGTCGCTGGGGGTCACTCCGCGCACATAGTCGCGCACCCGGTTGATGCTCACGAAGGCGTTGGCCTGGGCCGTGACCAGCGTGGAGCCGGAGGGGTTCATGGTGATCGCGTTGGACTGACCGGGCTGGGCCGTCGTCGTCAGCGAATATTCGCCGCCGGCGGAGTTGTTCACATCGTTGAACGTGCCGTTGTAGGTCAGGCTGACCGACAGGGCGGAGTTGACACCGGGATAGTTGAAGTCGCCGTTGACGTCGGTATAGGTGGTGCCCGCGCTGCTCGTGACGCGCGCGTAGGCCATGGGGTGGGACGTCTCCTGGTTGCTGCCGCTATCAGGATAGGTGCCCGGCGTGGCCATGGTGCTGACCGTACCACCCACGTCGAAGGTGTGGACGAGCTGACGCTCGGCGAGCAGGTCGCCGTCGTGGGCGGAGATGAACAGCGTGCGTCCCACGGGCATGGTGTCGTCCTCTTCCCAGAGGACGTCGAAGCGCCAGCCGAGGGCGGCGGTTTGCAGTTCGGCGGTGTCCACGGGCAGGATCACCAGCTGGCCGGCGCCGAGGGTCGTGGCGCGCAGGTCGGTCAGCTCCGTAAAGCTGTCGAGGGCTCGCCGGGCGGCGGCGTCCACGGCCAGGGTTGGTGTGGTGGGGAAGCCCGCCAGGTCCGGCAGGGCGGTGGAGTGCACCGAGAGCAGGTCCCCGTCGAGGTTCATGAGGACATTCACGCGGCCGTCGACCACGGGGACAGCGTTCACTTCCTGGTCCAGGCGCACGGTGTACTTGTCGTTTGTGCCAGCCATGGGCAGCCAGGTGACCTTCTTCTCCACCAGCGTGGCGGCGTCAATGCCGTGCAGCTCTTCGGTTTGACCGAGGAAGAGGCGCGCCAGATCGGCGAAGTCGCCGTCGGTACTCGGCAGGGCATCAGCGGCCAGCGAGCCGCCGTGGAGCAGTTCCAGGTGGCCCGTGTCCTTGCTCTCGACCAGGCGCCAGGAAGGCCCGTGGGCCGCGCGCCAGGTTTCCATCAGGGCCGGGAGGTCCGGTGTGGCGTAGGTCTGGGCCGGGTTGCCACTTTCCGGGGCCTGTGCCAGGGCCGACAGGGAACAGAGGGGTAGGGTGAGGAGGGTCAGAGTTGTGCGCATGGGTTCCGCGGTGGGGAGAGGGAGGACGGGGGGTGGACGGGGGCCGACTGGGGAGCAGTCGCGAATCCTTGGACGCAGGGGGTGGGCAGGGAGTTCCCCGCCAAGGTTATCCCAATCCTATGGGGTGGACCAAAATCCCGGGGTAATCAGGGGGTAAATGGAGCCCCTGTCACGACCGCCGGGGTCGGGCATGGGCTTTGGCTGGCCCCTGTGCCATGCTGTGGGCAGTCCCGGTCAGGGCCCGTCCCGAGTCCAGTAGGAAGCACTTGAGCCCAAGGAGCGCCCCAATGAAGGTCAGCATCGAATACTGCAGCCAGTGAAACTACCTCCCCCAAGCGGTCGGTCTGGCCGCTGAACTCAAGGAGGCCTATCCGGCGGTGGAGACGGAGCTTGTCCCCAAAGGGGGCGGCGTCTTCGAGGTCTCCGTCAACGGCAACCTGGTCTTCTCAAAGGACCAGCTGGGGCGTTTTCCGGCCTATCAGGAGGTGCCGCTCCTGATACTAGGGGGCTGAGGTCCGCTTAGCAGCAGCCCGTTGGCTGGCGGGCCGCGGTCCTGCTCCTAGGTCAGGGCGAAGATCAGCAGGGTTGCGACGAGCACAAAGAGGAAAAACGATGTGCTGGCAGGCGCTGACCGCGTGCTTTTGGCTGATGTGGATGTCCGCATGTGAGGGCTGCCACGGGGTGGCGGATCTGTTCTCCTCCTCACCTTCCTAACCTAATCAATACCACCATCTCGGAATCCGTGGGGAAGGAACTGATCGACTTTTTGCCCAGGGACTGGAAACGGCGTACCGGTGCTGGTTTGTCTAGATGTTAGCAGCAATAGCATCAATGCAGCAAGGTCCCGGTGGCCGGCGGCGCCGCGGGCCGGGAGCGCCCCGGACGCCCGCCTGGCTTTCCCGGCTATCTGGCAGAAAAGTCCGCGCCGCGGCCTCCGGGGGTCGTTTTCGGGCCAAATAGGCAGATCTCCCCCGTGCGGGGCGGGCCCTCCGTTGAGGCCCTGTCCCCGTGGGCCGATACTGGACTGACCCCATGGCTTCCCCCCAGCGAGAAACTGACCGCCGGCCGGGCCTCGGCGGCCGCCTGATCTGGGTGCTCGGCGGCACGCTCGGCCTGACCCTGGCGCTGGCCTGGGCCCTGGACCTGCTGCCCCGCGGGGCCGGGCCCGCTGACGAGTCCGGCGATCCGGCGGTGGTTGTCGAGGAGCGTGCTGCGGCCCTGGCCGAACTCCTCGCCCGGCGCGCCGCCGCGGCCCGAGGCGGCGCCGCATTCCCAGACGACTTGAAGCGTGAGGTCCTGGACGAGGAAACGGCCCGCACGCTCTTCGTCATGTCCAAGGAGAGCTTCGTCTTCGATCCCCTTTGCTACTTCCGCTACAAGCCGGGCGTCGAGCAGCGCATCGAGTGGCCGGAGCACCCGCAGGGGGCCTGGACGCGCCGCACCAATGGCGTCGGCTACCGCGAGGACGGCGAGCTGCCCGCAACCCTCGAGCGCTTCATCCTGGTCAGCGGTGACTCCCACACGGATGGCGTCTGCAACAACGACGAGTCCTTCCCCAATCTGTTGGAGGCGCGCCTGGCCGAGTCCAGTGCGCCGGCTGCCGTCCTCAACACGGGCATCGTCGGCTACTCCTTCTACAACTATCTGGGTGTGCTGGAGAAGTTTGCCGAGCGCGCGCCGGAGGCATTCGTGGTCGCCGTTTACGGCGGCAATGATTTCATAGAGGTCCTGCGGCCCCACCATTACTTCCGCGGGAGCCAACCGCCTCCGCGGCCCCACGGGTATTGGGAGCGCATTGAGGAGGCCAAGCGTGTCAGTACAACCGCCCTGGCCCAGGGCCTCAATCAGACGCTCTACTTCCAGGTATTCCCGGAGGAGGTGGAGGTGGCCCTCGAAGGTGCCTGGGTCACCCTGGGCGAGATGGCCCGCATTTGTCGCGAGCGGAAGATTCGCCTGCTGGTCGTCTACATACCCCCTGCCTTTGAAGCGGGTTGGTCGGCGCTGGATGCCATGCGTGGCCGGGCCATGGAGAGCCTGGGGCTGGCGGAAGAGGACCTGGCCCTCTATCAGCGCTTGGCCCAGGAGTTCTTCCTGGGGCTGGAGGAGCGCGGCATCGATGCGGTGGACATGGAACCTGTTTTCGAATCCCACGAGAGCGACTGCTATTGGAGACGCGACTTGCACATCAATCTCGAGGGTCAACGCCTGATAGCCGGCGTGGTCGAGGAGTGGTTGGCCAGCCCGCAGAGCGCTCGGCCTGCGCTGCCCCAGGCGACGGTGGCCGATGGACCCTATGAACGGCGTGATGCCGGCGGTGTGCCGCGCGAACGCGGGCAATACCGGGCGGGCCTGCGCAGCGGCGAGTGGCAGAGTTGGTTCGCCGACGGTGCCGCCGAGTCCCGGGTCTCCTGGGAGGCGGGCCTGAAGAGCGGGCCCTGGACCTGGTGGTTCCCCAACGGGGTGATCAAGAAGGAGGGCAGCTACGCCTCCGGCAAGAAAACCGGGACCTGGAAGGAGTACCACTCGGGGGGAGAGCTGCGCTCCCAGGGGCTCTGGCGGGGCGGCCGGGCAACTGGCTCATGGGAGGAGTGGTATGCGGATGGGCAATCGGCTGTTCGGGGCGACTGGGTGGACGGGGAGAAGCACGGTGCTTGGACCCATCGGTTCCCGGGGGGCGGACGCCAAACCGAAGGCGAGTACGTCGCCGGGCGCCTCGAGGGGCGCGCGCGCAAGTGGCATGTGGAGGGCCAGCAGCTCTTCGAGGGCGACTACCGCCATGGCCAGCGGGAGGGCCCTTGGGTGTTTTGGTACCCGAGCGGGCAAGTGCGTCGGCAGGGCAAGTACGAGGCCGGCGGAGAAAGCGGACCCTGGGAGTGGTACCTCGAGGATGGAAGCGTGGACAGGCAGCGGGCTGGCAACTACCGCGCTGGCCGCCGCACCGGCCCCTGAAATCAGCAGCCCACTGAGCGCGCGTTTCGGGGTGAGGCCCGCTGAGGCCTGGTGAGGGTTGCCGAGGCCATGGGGCATGAACAGCAGACGGTCAGGGGTTGGGGCACCGGGAGGGCGCTGGACTCCGTACAATCCGCTGCGCCCGGCGCTACTCCCAGGACTCGCACCCCAGAAACCGTGACGCAACCCCAACGCACGCCCCCGTCCCCGCCGCCTTCGGGCTGTCCCCTACGCGCCCATACCAAGGTCATCGCCACCATCGGCCCCGCCTCCGAGGGCTGCATCGGCGACCTGATCGAGGCTGGCATGAGCGTGGCCCGCATCAACTTCAGCCACGGTACGGCGGACGATCACCGACGCCGTGTGGAGATCATCCGCAGGGAGGCCCGTGAGCGCATGCTGGCCGTGGGGATCTTGGCGGACATCCCGGGGCCGAAGATGCGCACCGGGCGTTTTGCCGGCGGTCAGCTCGACCTGGAAGCCGGAGAGGAGGTGCGCCTGCGCTGGGGCGGCGGCGAAGCCCAGGCCGGCGAGGTGCTGCTCAACTTCGATGGCTTTATCGAGGCCGTCTCCCCGGGAGATCGCATCGTTCTGGCCGATGGCAAGCTGGAGTTGGTGGCCGAGGGCGTGCAAGGGGATGCCATCATCGCCGGTGTGCGGCGGGGGGGGATCGTGCGCGATCGCCAGGGGGTGCACCTGCCGGATTCTCCCATCGACTACGAGCTGCCCACGGAAGAGGACCGGGACCTGATTCAGTTGGCCCTGGAACTGGGGGTGGACATGCTCGGCATCAGCTTCGTCTCAACTGCCGATGATGTGCGCCGGGTGGCGGAGCTCGCCCCAGAGCTCCTGATGGTGGCCAAGATCGAACGCCAGGCGGCCCTGGAGAACCTGGACTCCATTCTGGCCGTGGCCGATGGCCTGATGGTCGCCCGCGGCGACCTGGGCGTGGAGCTGGAGCTCGAAGAGCTGCCCCTGGTTCAGAAGTCTCTCATCCAGTCGTCCCTGCGGGCGGGCAAGTTCACGATCACGGCCACGGAGATGCTCGAATCCATGATCAGCGCCAGCCGACCCACGCGGGCCGAGGTGACAGATGTGGCCAATGCCGTGCTCGACGGGACGGACGCCATCATGCTGTCCGGGGAGACGGCCGTGGGTGAGTACCCCTTGGATGCGGTGGCCACCATGCAGCGCATCGCCAGTGCGGTGGAGATCTCCCAGCGTTATCACGACCTGCCGCGCCCCTCATTCCGTTCGGCCGAGCCCACCTTCGCCAATGCCGCGGCCATGGCCGCCGTGCAGGCGGCCGAGGCCCTGGGTATCGAGAGGATCATCTGCTTTACCGAGAGCGGCAACACAGTGCGCCTGCTCTCACGCTATCGCCCTAACGCCAAGATCATCGCCCTCTCGCCCCACCAGAATACGGTCAACCAGATGACCTTGCTGGGACATGTGCGCCCCATGGTCTTCCGCCGCGAGGCCAGCCTGGAGGATATGCTGCACATGGCTGCGGAGATGCTGGTGGCCCGGCGTATCGCCCAGTACGGCGACGAGGTGGTCTTCGTCGCGGGCGTACCTCCGGGCATCGCCCGCAGCACCAATGTGGTGAAACTCCACCGCATTGGCGAAGAGGTCAAGCTGCACTGACCGGGCGAGGGGAGCCCGGCAGCGACCGCTACTGGAAGGTCAATGCCAGGCCGTCGGTGAAGGTGAATCCGGCGCCGCCGCCATTGGGATCCCGGAGCCACATCTGAAAGTGCCAGGTGGAGCCGGCTGTGATGGTGCCGTTGCCGGCAGGCGGGTTGGCTAGGTCCACTGTGCGCGAGCTCGTGCCGGCGCCCAGGGCGCGGACGCGGCGGGCCAGCTCGCCCCAACGCGTGAGGACCTGCGGCCCGACGAAGGCGGGTTCGGCGTCCCGCGCGAAGTAGCGGCGCGCGCGATGGAGCTCCGTGAGCTCTGCGGGCAGGCGTTCGAGCAGGCCTGGATCTCGCCGTACTCGCGGCCGCCGGGGAGCTCGTGATCCAGGAACAGTTCGCCGATCATGTCCCGCCCGACGGTCACGGCGAGGTGTTCGAGGTGTACCGGATCCCGGTCCTGGTGAGGATTATAGATCAACACCTGAGCCGGGGTCGGCAGGGCCGCTCTGACCTCCGCCGGCACGTAGGGGACGAGGACCAGGGAGCTCTCACCCTGAGCCCGAGCGAGGCCAGGCGTGAGCAGCGAGAGCAGGGCTAGGAACAGGGCCGGGGTACTCTTGGAGTTTATGAGTGTGCCTAGGTGGTTGTGTTGCGAAGCGGTTCCAGGCACGCAGGCGTGGCCGGTGCAGCTGGGCGTTGGTTGAGAATGCAGGCGGTCGGGCGCGAGGCGACGCTTGGTGCTCCAGGAGCTAGGGTTCCAGGGTGAACTGGATGGCATCGGTCAGGCCAGTGGGGAAGGCAGCGCCGGGGTCGCGGTACCAATGCTGGGCGTAAACGGTTGTTCCGGCGGTCAGGCCCGGATCCACGCCCGAGGCGATCCACGTGTTGAAGTCGAAGGACATGCTTCCGCCGCAGGGGCCGCTGCCGCCGGAACTCTGCACGGGTGTGCGGGTAATCGGAGCGCCGATGCACAGGGTGCCGTCCTGGAAGGGCAGGTAAAGCGGCGCGTAGCCGTAGATCATGATGCCTGGCTGGCCGCTGGTCAGCCGCTCGGCGCCGATTGTGAATCCGGAGCCGGCGCTGGAACTCGGCGTGCCGGACCAGGTCGTGCCCGGCGTGCAGCCATCGGAGTTGGGCTTGGCCGTGCAGTAGTTGAAGGTGTTGTCGGAGCTCGGAATGAAGAAGACCGGGTTGGTGTAGGCGGCACGGGAGCCATCGTCAAACTCCAGGTAGGCCCGGTACCAGGAGACGCTATCGGTGGTCAGCGTGTCGCTGCATTCGAAGAGGCCCTCGCCCGTGAGCGAGCCGCTCTGGCACAGTTCGGTCTCTGAGCCGGCGCCCACGCGACCACTGAAGAGCGTCACCGTGCCCGTGCCCGCGCCGAAGTTGTAGCCGGCACGCACGGTCAGGGCGGCGGCGGGAGCGCCCGCCGGGAGCGGGTGCAGGGAGCCCATGAAGAGTGCCTGGCCACCGAGCTCCACCTCCAGGGCCAGGGCTGGACCGTTGGACAGATAGACCTGGCCGTTCTTGATGGCGTCCTCCAGGTTGTCCTCGGTAAAGGCCGCGCCGCCCGTCAGGACCGCGTGGTTGGCGCCGAAGGCGAAGGCCTCGTCATGGGTGTCGCTGCCGGAGTAGCAGTAGAGGATGCGTCCGTCGAGCAGCCAGTCGATCCAGCGGGCCACATGGCCTCCCTGCCCGGTTTGATTGCCGCCACCGTTCCAAATCTCGACCCCGTGGAGAGCACCCGCTTCTATGCCGCGCGCCTCGTCGTAGGAGTTCCAGCCAAAGGAACCCATGGGGTGGTTGACGATGGGGTAGCCCCCCTGGGAGCGAATGGTTGCGATGTTGGCGTGGAAGCCCTCGAGGGCGTCGGAGAACAGGCCGTCGCAGAAGCCGAAGAGGGCGTCATCTCCACCGGGCACGCGGCTGGTGATGCCGTGGGCGCCCATGTGGTTGGCCTCCGTCAGCCAGATACAGACTGTGTTACCGATGTCGCTGCCGACCTGGGAACCTTCTTCATCGCTGGAGAGTTCGGTGTCCGGGATGCAGATGAAGTCCGCGTCCGTCAGGGCGCCGGTGTTGGCCACTATCTCCTGGTACTCGCTGCTGCTGTTGACGCAATAGCTGTGCTCCGTGGCCGTGAACCAATCCAGCCCCAGCGCCTGGTACTGGGGCTTCAGCTCCGCGTAGGTAAAGGAGCCGGACAGTTGTAATGTCTCCGCGAGGCAGTTGCCGTCGCCGCAGGCGCCGAGGGCTTCGCCGTAGCACGAGTGCACGTGCAGGTCGCCGGGATGCACTGAGGCAGCGGTGCCCAGGGCCGTCAGGCTGGTCGGCAGGCTCGGGGCGGCCGCGAGGTAGGTCAGGGTGCGCGTGGTGCTGGCCGTGCGCTGGACACCGGCCGCAGTTCTGTATGAGACCGTGAAGTTCAGCGTGGCGTTGGTGCCGGCGGCCGTCTCCGGTGCGAAGACCTGGTCCAAGGGGACGATGACCTGGGGCTGGACAAAGGGCTCCGGTTGGCCGGCGGCGTAGGCTTCGCGCAGGGCCTGCACGCGGCGGGAGGCTTCTCCCCAGCGCTCCAGGACCTCCGTACCCGTGAACTCCGCCTGGTCCTCGGCGGCGAAGTAGCGCCGGGGGCGATGGAGTTCGGTCACCTCGTGGGGCAGGCGTTCGAGGAGCGCCTGGATGGCTCCGTACTCGGCGCCACCGGGCAATTGCTGGTCGAGGAAGCTCTCGCCAACTACATAGGCGTCGCGGTCGCCATGGGCAGCCACACTCACTTCCAGCCGTTCCAGTCGGAGCGCAGCGGCTCCCTGCTCCGGGTTGTAGATGAGAACCTGCGCCACGACCGGCAGGGCCACGCGTACCTGCGCGGGAATGTGCGCCATCAGGACCAGCTCCTGCTCTGCGGGTGTCTGGGGCCGGGCGCCGCTCGGCGGGGAGAGCAGAAGCGCGGTGGCGAGGACGGCGAGGTTGTTGATTGTCATGCCTGATTCGTCTTGGTGTGTAACTGGTGCTTCGCAATGAAAGCGCCCTCCGGTTCACGGAGAACTGGAGGGCGCTGGTTGACTAATCAAGTGCGCGGACGGTGTGCCGCAGCGCCCATCAGGGGCAGGCTTGGACTGTCAGGCCATTGGAGAGGTTGAAGCCGGAGCCTCCGGACCCCTGGGGGTCGCGGAACCAGGCCTGGAAGTGCCACTCGGTGCCCACATGGATGGTGCCGTTGGTTGACGGCGGGTTTTGGACACCGATGTCGTAGCTGTGCACATTGCCCGAGGCCAGGCGCGGGGAGCCGCGGAAGACCTGGCCGGCGCCGACGCACAGGCGGCCGTCACCGAAGGGAATGCCGTTGCCGCCAGCGACCTGGTTGCCGCCGTAGAAGAAGATGCCCCAGTTGTTGGGGACCGGTGCGGCCTCAAGTACCCAGTTGTTGGCGGAGAGGCTGCTCGAGCCGGCCAGGGAGATGACCGCCGGGCCACCGCTGGAGTTGGCGTTGGTGGAGCAGTAGTTGGTCGCGCCCGGGCAGTCGGCGTCCGCATCTATGCGGCCGGTCAGTGTGAAGGTGGCCGACAGGCCGCTGCCGGGATCGTCAAAGACGAAGACGCTGGTGGAGTCGTAGTCGAAGTGGAGGGAGCCACCGGAGCTGGTGACGAAGCCGGAGATCGGGTTGGGGTCGCTAACCGTGCCGGCCAGGGGCGTGACCGTGGTGGAGCCCACCAGGGGCACGATGGTCAGATCGCCGCTTATCACGGTGGTGACGATGTCCGTCGTGAAGGAGCCATCGGCAGCCACGGAGAAAGTGGGTGAGGTCCAGCTGAGCACCATGTTGTCGATGTAGACATCAGCCAGGGGGGGGAAGATCGGGATCGGGTTCGGGATCTGGCCGTGCAGTTGTGCCGGAACCGTGGCCACGATGGCGCTCTCGTAGGAGGCAGAGGAGATGGGGTCGGCGCCCTCCTCCACATTCATGTCCACCGTGCCGGCTGATTCGAAGGTGTTGTCGGGGATGCCGATCATCGCTCCGAGGCTGGTGTTGGCGGTCCAGTTCCAGGCCGACAGGGACTGGTTGACATTGAAGGTGAACTCGCCTTGGGCCTGGGCCTGGGAGGCGACCAGCGTCAGGGCGGCGGCCGCAAAGAGGGGGGGTGTGCGCATGTTGACTGTATCTAGGGGCTCCGGTGGGGGGCAGGGGGGGCGCCGAATAGCGCTCCATCCCAGCGACTCTCGATTCCTCCAGCATACCCACAGGTTCCGCTTTTCGGGAGGGTATTGCTCAGGATGCCCCTCCCGCCGCCAGGATGATGGGTTGCGTGCGCTGCCTGGGCCGTGGGGGGAGTTTTGCCGTTGTCTGCCACGGCCCCCGATCGTTAGCCTGGGGGATGCGTTCCCCACGCCTGGCGATCCAGCCGCGCCCGGGACTGGATCTGCTGTTCCGGGGGCTCCCGCCGGCAGCTTCAGGCCCGGATGTCGGTAGCCTGCCGGCGTTCCCCCCGGGTCACGAGCCTGGACCACTTGCCGCGTCCTGCCCGAGTCCCGCCAGGCTCCCCAATCCCGCAATCATGATCAAAGCACCCTCACGCCCAATCCCGCGTCTAGCGCGCCTGATTGTCGTGCCCCTTGTCTGCCTGTCAGCCGGTGCCTGTCGGGCTCCGCTCAGTGACTCGTCCCTGGCGCGTGGGCTGGGAGATGTGGTCACCTGGAACAGCGCTCTGGATCGCAAGCCCTGGAGCGAGCCGCGGGCCGGCACCACCCGCGGGCTCCTGACGCTGGGACTGTTTTCCGTCTACTCGGCAGATGTGGTCAGCACCTTCGGCACGGAAGATGTGCCCATGAAAATAGACATGCTCGGGAAGTTCGGCCTGCTGCTGGGGCGCGAGTCCCATATCACCGACGAGGTCTCGGTAATCTACGGCCTCGACTACCGCTTCCTGGCACCTGGAAAACCCAAGGGCGCGGGAGGCTTGGATATCGCCCAGTATTTCGAGTTTCAGGATGTGAACTACCTGGAGGGTTTCATTGGCGCGCGCTGGAATTGGGATCCCCTGGGCAACGATCGGTTGCGCCCCTACCTGCTGACCAAGTTCGGTTATGTGCCCTCGGTCAAGTCGAGCAGCGCCATTCTCTACGGTGACATCCCCGGCTCAGGTCTCCTGGATGCCCAGTTCGACTTCGCGGGCTCGGCCTATTGGAACTTCGGCCTGGGCGCAGGGCTTCAGTACGAGCTATCCGAGCATGCCATCCTGCATTTCGGCAGCATCTACGAGTGGCCCCTCTCCCTCAGTGAGGATGTTGTGGATGTCACGCTCAGGATGGAGGACGGCACACCGGTCATGACGGCGCCGGTGGCCACCACCATGGAACCCGAGGGTTGGATGCTCACCGGCGGGCTTACCTGGACCTACTAGGTTCGCTCGGGCAGAGCAGGCGTTGGGCGAACTCCGGCGCGTCGGTGGCGTGCTGGCTGGCCAAGGCCAGGGCCGGTCCCAGGGAGTAGTGCCAGACGCCGATTGCCAAAGCCAGGCCGCTGGCCAGGTCGAAGATGTAGTGCTGCTTGGTGGTCAGGATGCTGAGGGCCAGCAGGATCCAGGAAGCGCTCAGGGCCGCCACTGCCAGGGGCCTGGTCCATTGGCGGATCAGGAAGAGCAGCATCAGGAAGCTGAGGGAGATGTGCAGGCTGGGCCAGGCGTTGTAGGGGCGGTCGAAGAAGCGCACGGCGGCGAAGAGTGGTCCTGGGTAGTCGGACCCGGCTATGAGCTCGGCGGGGACCTGCTCGGTTACCAGGATTTCGCAGGGAAAGGCCAGGAAAAAGGCGAAGGACACCAGCGAGAGGATCAGGATTCCCTGGTGCAGCAGGATCAGCTCGAAGCGGCCGCGGTCCGTGCGCGTTGCGCTCTTCAGGGCCAGGGGGAAGTAGAAGTAGAGGGACAGGTAGGCGAGGATTGACCAGGGCACGACGGGGATCGTGAAGTCCCAGGGGGTCGAGGGATCCCAGACGGTGGTGGCACGCCAGGCGTTGACCTGGACGATGAGGCCGTAGCCGCCGCCGCTGATGGCGCCCACGATCAGCAGCAGGGCCCAGGGGAAGAGGCGCCCTTCCGCGGCCTCGCGGTCGCGCCACAGGGGAGCCCACGCGCGCCAGGGGCGCTGGAGCCAGGGAGGGTCGGTGCTTGCCATGGCCTCCCAAGCGTAGGTGGCCTGGCTCTCCCTGGCCAGGCCATTTGCGTTGGGCGCGATTACTCCCCCCGATTACTCCCCCGATTATCCCCCCTGGGAGCGGCCGCACTCGATTCGCGGGTGACCCGGCGGTATCCTGGTCTCTGGACATGCTCAACCGCTTTCAACTAGCCCGTTTGCGGGCCTTCCGCAAGGCCGCCTGGGTCGAGCAGGCCTTTGGCGGCAAATCCGACGGGGCCGGGGCCCGTGTCCTGTGCGTCGCCAGCGGCAAGGGCGGAGTGGGCAAGAGTGTCCTGGCCACCAACCTGGCCGTCTTGCGCGCTGAACAGGGGGAGCGCGTGCTGCTCGTCGATTTCGATGCGGGCCTGGCCAACGCGCACCTCCTGCTCGGTGTCGTTCCGCGCCACGATCTGGGCCATGTCCTCAGGGGGCAGACCAGCGTGGAGGAGGCCCTCGTAGGGGGTCCGGCCGGCGTCTCCCTGCTCTCCGGCGGCGTCGGTCGTGAGGTGCTCGTCAACCCCACGCGCCGCGACCTGGACAAGATCTTCCAGGTCCTGCGTCCCCTGGAGCGGGACTACGATCTGGTCATTATCGACCACGGGGCGGGCATGGGCTATGCCACCATCGCCCACCTGGCGGCCACCAGCACCCTGCTGCTCGTCAGCAACCACGAGATCACGGCCCTCTCTGACGCCTACGCCCTCTACAAGCGTGCCCATGCGGTGAACGCGAGTATCCGCGTGGGTATGGTCTTCAACCGTGTCCCCGGCCAGGAGGCGGTGGATGCGGCCTGGAACCGCTTCCGCTCCACCTCCCAGAAGTTCCTGGGCCACGCCCCGGAGCTGGTGGGCTGGGTACCGGCGGACGAGGACGTGGCCCGCAGTGTCCAGGAACGGACGCCCGTTGTGCGCTGCGCTCCGGACTCCGCCTCCAGCCGCGCCATTCGAGAGGTCTCGTCCTGGGGCCCCATTGACCACGCCCGCACCACGCGGGCATTCTACGACCAGGCCCGCAAGGCCCTGCGCTAGCGCGGTGCCCATCCCGATGACCAGCTCCATGGAGATCCTCGCCCTCGTCAACCAGAAAGGTGGCTGCGGCAAGACCACCACCGCCGTCAACCTGGCCGGAGCCCTGGCCGATCGCGGTCGGCGAGTACTGCTGGTGGACTTGGATCCCCAAGCCCACGCGACCATGGCCTTGGGCCAGTGCCCGGATGAGGGCCTGACCTTGGCGGAGGTCCTGGGAGATGAGCTGCCCGTCGCCGCGGCGACCATCAAGGTGCCCGGCGGCTTGGACCTCCTGCCCTCCTCCGAGGCCCTCTCCGACTTTGAGGTCGCAGCAGAGCTGCGCATCCACCCGGAGCAGCTCCTGCACCACGCCCTCGAACCTCTGGCTGGCACCTATGACACGGTCGTTATCGATTGCCCCCCGCGGGCCGATGGCATCCTGTGCGCCAACGCCCTGCGCGCCTGCACCACCGCCGTGTTGGTGATCGAGACCGGAGCATTCGCCCTCCAGGGAGCCCTCAAGGCCCTCGATGTCCTGGCCCGGACTGCCCACGACCAGGAACACGGCTTCCGCATGCGCGCCGTGGCCACGCTCTTCGACCGCCGCACCCGCTTCGCCCGTGAGCTGCTCGTGGCACTCCAGGCCCGTTTTGGCCCCACGCTCTTCGACACGGTGGTGCGCACCAGCGTGCGCCTGCGCGAGGCTGCCGCCCACGGTCTGCCGATCCAGCTCCACGCGCCAGCTTCCCGCGCCGCGGGCGACTTCGCCGCCCTGGCGACCGAAGTCCTGGCTCTTGGGCGAGAGGAGCTCGCACCCGCCGCCGCCCCCGCTGACATCCCCGTCGCCCGCCAAGTCCCCTCACTCTCAACCGGAGGCCTCATCTGAAACAATGGACACAATGGCACTGCTCTGCACGCTTCACTGTGACGGTCCCGCCACCCTGAAGACCCTGCGCCGTTCCGGCCTGACCTCCCTCGAAGCGGTCGCCGGGGAAGATGCCCCGCGCCTGGCCGACCTGCTCGGCATTCCCGCCGCCGCCGTGCGGCGCCTGCAGAAGGAGGCCTCGATCCTGGCCGAGCGCTGCGCCGTGGGACAGGATGAGGAGGAGGCCCCGCCGGTGAGCGCCGGCCGAGTTCCGGCCCCGGTGCTCACCGGGTCGGCTTCCGGCGTTGGGCCGCTGGCCGGTGGCATGGCCACCGAGGGCCAGGCCCTGCCCACCATGGCGGATATGGCCATGGAGGCCCTCGACGCCCGGGACCGAGCCCTCGTCCAGCGGGTCATGGCCCTGGCGGCCGCGGAGGAGACCCCAAGAGGGGGCGCCGCCCCGTTGGAGGGAAACCCCGCACGGGTGGTGCCTGGAGCGACCCCGACCCCGGCAGCTGTGAAGGCCTCCGCTGCTCTGACGACTCCGATTGCCTCGGCGGCCCCCACTGCCCCGGCGGCCTCGACTGCCCCGGCGGCCTCGGCTACGCCGGCGGCCTCGGCTACCCCGGCGGCCTCGACTGCTTCGGCGGCCCCCATGACCTTCACTGCCCCCACCGCCCCGACCGCCCCGGCGGCCGCTGTCGCCCTTCGGGCGGCCGCCCAGCCCAGCGGCCTGGAGCTGGCCCCCGGGCGCCCCGAGTCCCTGGATGGGGAGATGTGCCGCCGGCTCTTCCAGGCCGGAATCCACACCATCCCGGATCTCTGCCAGGCCCATGCCCTGGAGCTCGGGCGGGCCACGGGGATTGGCTATTCCCGGGTGCGCCGGCTGCAGTTCCTCGCCAGCCGCATCGAGAACGAGGCCCCGGCCGCGCAGCAGACCACGCCAGAACCCTGCGCCCTCCCCCTGCCCCGTGTCCAGCTGCCGCGCTTCTCCGCCGCTGACAATTACAAGGGGCCAACGGTTCCGGTTGTCAACCTGGAGGATCTGGCGGACGAAGGCGCCGGCGGCCCGTTCGCCCAATAGGGCGAACACGCAGCCAAGCGGTTCCGGCAACGCAGTCGTCGCCAGCGATGGGGAGCGCAGGCCGAAGGTGAAGGGCGTCGGGGCGTCGGGCGACGGCAGCGTTCCAGGAGCCTATCCCGCGTCACTGCCCCGCGTTGCGTTCCTATCCCGCGTCGCTGCCTCGCGCAGTGTTCCTGGAAGCGCGTCGTCGCTGCGCGCATCCGCTCCTGGAACCGCATCGTCGCCTTGCGCCATTGCGCTTTTGGCCTTCAGCCTGCGCTTCTCTGCGCCGGCGACGACGCTGTTCCCGGACCGTCCCGGTTATCAGCGGCTGCGTATCCGCGATACTGCGTATCCGCGATACAGCCTGGCGCCGATTCGAAACAGTTCCGGAGCCTACTTCTTCAGCCCCGCTCGGAACTCGGCGATGCGCTCCATCCAGAGCTTGTTCTCCGGATCAATCTTCACGCATTCCTTCGACATTTTCACGGCATCGATGATGTGACCGTTCATGAAGAGGCAGCAGGCCACGGTGTCCATGACATTCACGTCGCCGGGGGCGGCGTTCAGGGCCTTGTAGGCGATTCCGACGGCGAGGCTCTTCTCTTCCTCGGTCAGCTCCTCCGCGGCTTCGTAGTAGCTCCAGGCCAGGGAGTTGCCGAACGTATCCACCCGATCCTCGGGACAGTGCTCCCAGGCCTGGGTACCGGCGTGGCGAGCCGCGGCCCGGTGTTCCTTGGCCGCAGCAGCGTCGCCGTCCTCGCCCGCCTGGCGACCCTTCCAGGCCTCAAAGCGTTGGACCATGTTCCAGCCCTCAAAGAGCAGCTCTCCATCGCTCTCCTTGCCCAAGATTGCCAGCAGGGCGGTCTTGTCCTCGGTGGCAAGCAAGGTATCCATGGCCTCATCCAGGGCGAGACGCCGCGAGGGCATGCTCTTGCCCTCCGGGTCGAGGCGGGCGATGGCGGCCACCTGCTCGTCATAGAGATCATCCAGCTTCCGCTCGCGCAGGGCCTGGGCGATGGCGAAGCGCGCCTCGACGCTGTTGGCATCAAAGCCCTTTCCCGCCCGCAAGAGGTTGGTGGCGCTCTGCACATGGGCGGCGGCGCCCTCCTTATCGTTGAAGCCGCCGAGCTTCGCGGCCAGTTCCAGGTGCGCCAGCACATTGTCGTTGTTCTTCTCAAGCTCTGCGCGCAGGCCCGAGATCGTCCCCGCGCCGCTCTTGATGCGTTTTACCTCGGCCAGGAATGGCCCTGGCGCCAGATAGCCGATAATCGAATCCCGCGGCGAGCCATCGGAATCCAGGAACAGCAACGTCGGCAGGTCGCCGACGCCGTACAGCTCAGCGACCTTGCCGCCGACTTTGCTGTCCTTGTCGATGTTCATGCAGAGGATGTCGCCCATCTCGGTGACCACCGAGTCGTTGGAGAAGGTGTCCTTGTCCAACTTCTTGCACCAGCCTCACCAGTCCGCCCAGAAGTCGAGGAAGATGATCTTCCCCTGCGCTTCGGCCTTTTCGACCAGGGCCTCGAAGGTGCCGTCGACCCAGGCCAGCTTGCCGTGGTCGGGGGTGGGGGCGGGGGCCGGCGCCACGGGGGAGGCGGCGCTGGCCAGCAGTAGGGCTGAGAGCAACATGGTGGGGCTCCTGATCTGTCGTGGTGGGTGATCCCGGCCGAGTTGGCCCGGATGCGAGGAAACTCGCGGGAACCACCATAGCGCAGGGAGCGAGGCTGTCCACAGGCCGGGACCCTGCGGGGCGGGGTCTTTCAGGATGTGTACACACGACCCGGCCCGGGAGGCGCCCTGAGCCTGCCCGGGAGCCCGCCCCATTCTTCGGGATCTCTCCGTCCCAGGCGGGTTCATGCCTTACACTGGGGTCCGCATTTGCAGGGCACCTCTCTGATTCCGGTGCCCCGGGGCAGGCCCAGTCGTCGGTTCCGAATCCTCCAGCCACCAAACCCTCCACCACACTGCCAGTGAACGACGCGTTGACCACTGACCGGATCTCACACCTCATCGACGCCGCCATCGATCGCCCCGGTGACGACCCCATCTTCTCCCTGAACAACGAGGCCAAGGCCCGGGCGGCCGCCGGGGAGGACATCCTGAATGCCACCATTGGCGCCCTGATGGAGGATGATGGGCGCCTGTGCGTGATGCCCGCGGTCTTTGACGCCTACTCCTCGGTGCCCCCGAGCAAGGCTGCCGCCTACGCGCCCATCGCCGGCGATCCGCCCTTCCTGCGGGCGGTCATCGAGGACACCTTCGGCTCGCGCACAAGCGATGCCGGCACCTTGGCGTCGCGCTCAGTCGCAGTGGCCACCGCCGGCGGCACGGGTGCCCTGCACCACGCCATCGTCAACTTCCTCGACCCGGGCCAGGCGCTCTTGACCACGGAATACTACTGGACGCCCTACAAAATCATCGCCAACCACACGCGCCGGGCGGTGGAGACCTTCGAGATGTTCGATGACGCGGGCCGCTTCAACCTCAAGGCCTTCGAAGAGTCGCTGACCTGGTCCATCTCGCGCCAGGGGCGGGCCCTGGTTGTCTTCAACTTCCCCTGCCACAACCCCACTGGCTACTCACTGGATGACGAGGAATGGGCCGGCGTGGCGAACATCGTGCGCGAGGCCGGACGCCGGGCGCCGGTGGCCTTCCTCAATGACTTGGCCTATGCGCGTTACGGCGTGGACGACTCCAAGTCATGGACCGAGCACCTGGAGACCATGGCCGAGACCGCCGTGGTGCTGGTGGCCTGGAGCGCCTCCAAGACCTTCGCCCAGTACGGCGCCCGCATCGGTGCCCTGGTGGCCCTGGCCGCTGACGCCGACGAACGCGAACGCATCGCCAATGCCATCTCCTTCTCCTGCCGCGGCACCTGGTCCAACTGCAACCACCTGGGCATCCTGGCCATCACCGAGCTCCTGATCAACGCCGAGTTGCGTTCGCGGGTGGACGCGGAGCGTGCCGGACTGATCGAGGCTCTCGGCGCCCGAGTGGAAGTCTTCAACCGCGAGGCCGAGGCCCTGGGCCTCGACTACCCGCGCTACGAGGGCGGCTTTTTCGTGTCGCTCTTCACGCCCGACGCGGAATTGACCGCCGCCACCATGCGTGCCGAGGGCGTCTACATCGTTCCCATGAAGGGCGCCGTGCGCGTCGCCCTGTGCTCCACACCCACACCCGCCATCCCGCGCCTGGTGGCGGCTCTCAAGCGCGGCATCGAAGCGGCAGGAGGTGTCGCCCAAGCAGCGAGCGATGCCAATGACAAGCGGGGCAACGCCACTAGTTGATTCAGCCATGAACGATATCAGCACCGAGGAACACACCAAGACCATCCCCACGCCCGGCGCCGTCCCGTCCCAGGGATCACGCACGGCCGGTTGGGAGCGCGCCCACCTGTACGGCTCGCGCGTTCACATCCTGAATAACCTCTTCCTGCTCACCGCCTTGGCGCGCTTGGGCAGCGACGAGATCGGCCACCCGGAGATGGTCAACACCCTGCGCACGACCTACCTCTCCCTGTGCATCGCCGCCTGCGGCCAGGAGTTCCCGGAGCAATGCGCCGAGATCGCCACGCGCATGTCCGCCGCCCACCCGCAGGCCGGCGTCTACCGCGGTCCCGCCATCGCCCCCGAGATACGCGTCGTGGTGGCCGACATCATCCGCGCCGGCATCATCCCGTCCCAGACCTGCTTCGAGCTCCTCAACACGGTCCTGCCCACGGAGAACATCCGCCTCGACCACCTGACCATGGCGCGGGTTACCGATGAGCAAGGCCGCGTTACCGGAGTTGATCTCTCGGGCAGCAAGATTGGTGGTACCGTCGAAGGCGCCATCCTGATCCTGCCCGACCCCATGGGAGCCACCGGCGCCACCACCGTGCGCGCCGTGCGCCACTACCGCGAGAACTTCGGCGAACCCGCCCTCATTATCGCCATGCCCATGATCTCGACTCCCGAGTACATGCGCGCGGTGCTCGACAACTGCGCCAACACCGTCATCTACACCGCCCGCCTGGACCGTGGCCTCTCCCCGCCGGAGGTCCTGAAAACCGTCCCCGGCACGCATTGGGACAGGGAGCAGGGCCTCGACGCTTCTTCCTACATCGTCCCCGGCGCCGGCGGTATGGGCGAGGTGCTGAACAACTCCTGGTGCTAGCCAGGCCGGAAGCCTGTCCCGAAATCCCCTAGCGGGATGTGCATGGCGAATACTGCTGTTTTTCGCCGCCGGGTGTCACGTTGTGCGGTGAGAGCGCTCTCATGTGGACGGAAGGCTCGCGCCTGGACACCATCGTGCGGCGCCATGGCCTTCTGATGCCAGCCCCTGAAAACGGATCGACGCGGGCGGCGACCACGATATACAGGCCGAGCGTGAGTATTCCGGGCATGACAGCGAGCGACCAGCTCGCCAGCCTGCGTCGGGGAATCCGCCTGCAGGCCCGCGTGGCCTGGCGCTCTGGGGGTGTACTGCGCCCGCGCAACTGGCGCCAGATAATCTCCAAGCTGGGGCGTCTGCTGCCCGGGCGCTGAAATGCAAAAAAAAGTCACAGTGGTCCCATCGCTTGCACCACGCGCTCCGTTTGGTGAATCTTGAGTAGGCCAAATACGTCCCACTCGTACCCACAAGGCACACCAGCCAGGCCTCCCGGGCTTGGCGCTAGCGGAGAAACTAGATGATTCGATGCATTCCTCTCTTGACCCTGTCCGTGGCTTTGAGCGCCATCTTCCAGGGCGCTGCGACAGCCCAGCAGGTGGTTGGCTCATCCATTACGGAGGTCAGTGTCTACGGAACCTCCGCTCTCGTTCATCGTGCCGCGCCCCTGCCGGACATGCAGCCCGGGGGTGAGCACACCTTCCTGTTGCCGGGCCTGACGCGCTCTCTGGATCGAGACAACCTGCGCGTCAACTGCGCTGGCGGCGAGGTCGTCAGCGTCGAGATCAAGGATCGCTATGTGGAGTCACCGCCGGATGCGCGCCTGGGCGGTCTGCGCGAGGGGCTCAAGGAGCTGCAACGCGAGCGCGCCGGGCTGCAGGACGAAGCCCAGGTGATAGAGGCCCTCGGTCGACACCTGGATCGCCTGCTGAAGCAAGAGGAAGCGGCCCACGGCCGTGAGGTTGGGTCCGGGCGGCCGAACCCGGAGGCCTGGGATGCCAACTACAAGTTCATCGGCACCCGTCTGACGGAGAACCGACGCCAGGCGCGGGCCAAGGGTTGGGGGATTGAGGATGTGGACCGCCGCATTCGCGATCTGGAGCTCGAACTCGGGCGCCTTTCAAACACCTCCGGCACCCATGTCTTCGATGTGGAGGTGGTGGTCGTGGCCCACGGCGGCGGCCCGGCTTCCCTGGGCCTTGACTACATTGTGTCGAGTGCAGGTTGGCGTCCCCAATACGACCTGCGGGCGGACAAGGATGCACGCAGCGTCGAGCTCGTCTACCGCGCCCAGGTCTGGCAGCAAACCGGGGAAGATTGGAGTGACGTGGCGGTCTTGCTCTCGACGGCCCGTCCGAGGCGCGGGGCCCAGGGGCCGGAGCCGCGGCCCAGTTGGGTTGACATCGTCGCCCCCGAGCCACGCACCGCCGGTATTGTGGCCCGCGAGCAGCTGCGCTCCTTGGGCTATGACGGCGTGCCGGAGGAGGAGTTCTACGACAAGGCAGCTACAGCTGGCCGCCTGGGTGGTGGGGCGGCCACCGCCCGCCCCTTCGCCGCCGTGGACCAGGAGGGCCTCTCGGCCCGCTTTCGCCTGGCCCGCCGCGAGACGATTGAGTCCCGGGACCAGCCGACTACCGTCTTGATCGGGCGCGCTTCCCTGGGAGCGGAACCCGAGTACCTGTGCGTGCCGGCCGTCGACACAACCGTCTGGCTGCGCGGCCGCGCCAAGAACGACAGCCAGTGGACGCTCCTGCCCGGGCGCGCCGCCGTCTTCTTCGGCGCCGACTTCCTGGGCCACGCGACGCTGGAAGCGGTCCAGCCCGGTGCCGAGTTCACCCTGCACCTGGGCGCCGTGCCCGGCCTCCTGGTCGAACGCACCCAGATCGAGAATCTGCGCAAGGGGCCGGGCTTCTTCGGCAACAAGGAGACCCTGATCGACGGCTACCGCATCCACCTGGAGAACAGCGGCGCCGCCGCGGCGGCGGACGACGGTTCTGTCACCGTACTGGTGCGCGAGGTTCTGCCACGGCCCACGGACGATCGCCTGGATGTGGACCTGGCGGAGGCGACTCCGGCCCCCTCCACGGATGAGCGCTGGCAGCAGGACGCGGATGAGAAGGGTATTCAGACCTGGGCCATCCCAGTCCCCGCGGGCGGCAGCGCCGACATCGTCTACGAGGTGCGCATCGCCTATCCCCGCGGCGAGAAGATCCGCCTGCGCTGACTGAACTGCGCAGGTGGGCACTCCCGGATCAGCCGTTCAGCGGTAGAGGGGCAGTGTGACGGTGGCCCACCTGCAGATGGGCACGGAAACCGTTTGAGGTGTTGTTGCGGCGTACTCCCAGGGCCCGAGGGGGGGGGCGCTCGGGACCGAACAGGTCCAGGTCTGGCTCCGACGGTCACGGCAGGATGCGGGCCCGGATCGGAGGATGTTCCTCTGGTTTCGCGCTTTCGGGCGCGACCTTGGCCGCCAGGTGAAGTCCTGGGTTTGGGGCGGCTCAGGTTTCCCGCCCGGAGTACAGATCCGCTAATCTAGGCCCGTGATTAACCTCAGTCGTCGCTCGATCCTGTTGCTGTCCCTGGTGGCGCTCTGCCTGGCCTGTCGGGGGCCTGCGAGGCCTGCGGGGACCGCGGAGGCACCTGGCGTATCCGCGTCCCCCGAGACAAGCGCAGCGCGGCACCTGGTCGTGCTGCACACCAACGATATCCACGGGCAGGTCCTGCCGCGGAATGCCACCTGGCTGGATGCGGAGGAGCCGCCGCTGGTCGGAGGCCTCGAACGCCTGGCGGCGCGCATCGCAGCGGAGAGCGCGGCCGCCCGCAGCAGCGGGGCCGATGTGCTGGTGGTGGACGCGGGTGATTGGTTCCAGGGGACGCCGGAGGGCATGTTGGCCGACGGGCGATCGTTCCTGGGGGCCCTGTCCCGCGTCGGGCACGCCGCCATGTGTGTGGGGAACCACGAGTTTGACCACGGCGTGGAGACGCTCAAGGCACACCTCAAGGCAGTGAAGTTGCCCACCGTGCTGGCGAACCTGCGCGACCGTGAGAGCGGCGAGCGGCCGCGCTGGGTGAAGCCCTGGCGCATCTTCAAGCGCGCTGGGCTCAAGATCGCGGTCGTCGGTCTCTTGACGCCGGCCACGCCTGAGATCACGGATGATTCCGTGCGCGCCTTTGAGTTCGTGGAGCCGAGCGTCGCCCTGGCAGAGGTGCGCGCGGAGTTGGGCGACTCCGTGGACCTGGTGTTGCCGCTGACACATCTCGGCGTGGGCGCTGACCGCGACCTGGCGCGTGCCCATCCGGACCTGCCTCTGATCGTCGGCGGCCACTCGCACACCTATCTGGCGGAGGGTGCGCGCGAGGGTGAAGTCCTGATCGTCCAGGCCGGTTCCAAGGCCAGCGCCCTCGGGCGCGTGGACCTGTGGCTTGATCCCCGCAATGGGAAGTGCCTGCGCAGCGAGGCGCGCCTCATTGATCTAATGGAGGAGGCCGCGGCCGATGATCTGCCCCGGGGCCTGGCGCGGGCCTGTGAGCGCTTGGTAGCCAAGAGCGCGGCGCACATGGATGCGGCGGTGGGGGAGCTCGGGGCGGCGCTGTTGCGTAGTCGTCACCCCCTCGAAACAGCCCCCGCCGGCCACTTGATCACCGATGTCATGCGCGCTCGCACGGGCGCTGATGTCGCTCTGCAAAACCGCGGAGGCATTCGCTGCGATCTGGCGGCGGGCACGGTCACGCGCCGGGATCTGTTCGAGATCCTGCCCTTCGGCAACCACCTGGTCACGGTGACGCTGACCGGTGCGGAGCTCCTGGCGACCCTGCGGCGGGCCGTGGAAGGCCAGGCCCACTCGGGCATGGAGTTCAGCGGCCTGGTGCTGGAGGTGCGTGAGGGTGCTGCCGGTCACCGGGTGCTGGGGGCTCGCGTGGGGGGGGAGCCGCTGGCGCCGGAGCGCGAATACCGGGTGACCATGAACTCGTTCCTGGCCGGGGGTGGCGACGCCTACCTCGAACTGGGCTCCGAGCGCAGACGGGTGGACGAGCGCACTGCTCTGCGGGATGTCATGGCCGAGGCCTTTGCCGAGCATGGCACGATCACGCCGCCGACGGAAAACCGTTACCTTAGGCGGCGCTGATGCTGATTCCTCTCTTGCTGTCTGTGGCTGGCCTGGCCAGTGCTTCCCCCGCGCCGGGTGGCGCGCCAGTCGCGCCGCTGGCGGCGGACCTCTCGGAGCTGGAGCGTGACCTACGTGCTGAGGATGATTCCACGCGGCGCAAGGCTGTGCTGCGGCTGGCGGAGGTCAGCGCTCCAAGAGAACTCGGCGAGGCCTGGGGATTGGTGGCCGAGGCGCTGGCGGATGAGAAGCCGATGGTGGCCGACGAGGCTCAGATCCAGTTTGGCCGCGCCGCTTCGCCCGTGGCGTTGGAGGTTCTCTCCGGCAAGGCGGGGCTCGGTTCCCGGGACGACTGGGTTGTGCTGCGCGCGGCTGAGGCCCTGGGCCGCATGCCCCAGGCCGTGGACGGCGAGCTCCTGAAGAAAAGTCTTGGCGCGCGGGACGCCGGCCTGCGCCGCACGGCGGCCTGGAGCCTGGAACGGCTGGCCCGCTCCGGATTCTTGGCCGGAGAGGTGGAGCGAAAAGTTGCTCCGGCCCTGGTGAAGGCCTGCGGCCGCGACAAGGATGCTGAAGTGCGCGCGGCGGCGCTCTTGGCGCTGGAGGCCGTGGAGGCGGCGGGGCATCCCTTGCCGGAGTTCTCCGAACAGTTGACGAGGGCCCTCTCGGACAAGCGCTTTGCCCTGCGCGTGGCGGGGCTGTAAGTGCTCGCCCGGCGCCAGGGTGACGGGGCCGTGGAGCGCGTCAGGCCCCTGGCGGCGGACCCGGAAATGGCCGTGCGCAAGGCGGCTTTGGACACCCTGGCGGCTCTGGAATCCAAAGCGGCTCTGCTGGTGCTGGTCGAGCGCCTGGAGAAGGAGAGCGAGCTGCGCCTGCGCTGGCGCGCGGTGGGCCACCTGCGCCGCCTGACCGGCATGAAACACCGGCTTGATCCGCGGCCCTGGCGCCGCCTGGCGGAGGAAGCGACAGAGGGATGGCGTCCCGTGCGCGGCAGTTCCGCCGATCAGACTCATCCGGATAATGCCACTTCCAGCTTCGTCGGCCTGCCGGTCATCTCCGAGCGCGTGTGCTTCCTGGTGGACTTCTCCGGCTCAATCTGGATGGAACGTGGCGGCGGCCGCACGCGCAAGGATGTGGCCGCCGATGAGCTGCGCCAGGCCCTGGAGTCTCTGCCGGAGACGACGCACTTCAATGTGATCCCCTACACGGAGACACCGCACCCTTGGCAGGAGGAGCTCGTTCCGGCCACCGAGCGCAATGTGCGCGCGGCGATCAAGTTCTTCGACGGCTGCAACGAGCGGGGCACGGGCAACTTTTGGGATGCTGCTCTGCTGGCCCTCACGGATGAGAGTGTAGACACGATCATGGCGCTTACAGACGGTGCGCCCACGGGCGGAAGGCGCTGGAACCTGGAGCTGATGGCGGACCTCTTGCCGGAACAGAGTCGCTACCGGCAGGTGGCCTTTGATGTGCTGCTCGTCGATGCAAGTAGCTTCCTGCGCCGCCACTGGGAGCGGCTCTGCACGGCGACCGGCGGCCGCACGGTGCAGGTTGATCTGTGAGCCAAGACTAGGGTGATGTCCGGGGGGTGGGTGCGGGGATCGCAGCCGGCGCTTGATTCTGATACAAGGGGTGGCGGACATGCAGACCGCTCACATTTCCCGCCATGGAGCACCCTCGGTTCTCGCGATCGTCGACCTCCCAGCCCCGGAGCCGGGCCCGGGGGAGGTGCTCGTACGCGTCCTCGCTGCTTCGGTCAACCATCTGGATCTGTGGGTGCGGCGTGGCATGCCCGGGCTGGAGATTCCCCTGCCGCGCATTCCCGGCAGCGATGGCACCGGGGAGATCCTGGCCTTGGGAGAGGGATTGGAGGAGCGCCCCGGCCTGGAGATAGGTCAGCGCGTGGTGATCCAACCGGGTATGAGTTCCGGCACTTCGCCCTTTGACCGGGCTGGACAGGATCACCTTTCAGACGACTACGGCATTCGAGGCGAGCATGGCGACGGCATCCACCGTGAGCAACTCGCCATCGAGCCGCGATACCTGTTCCCCCTGCCCGCGGCCGTGGATCCGGTGGAGGGGGCGGCGGTGCCACTGGCCTTTCTGACAGCCTGGGAGATGTTGATGGGGCGCGCCGCGCTCAAGATGGGGGAAACTGCCCTGGTCCTGGGTGGGACCAGCGGTGTGGGCTCAGCGGCTATCCAGCTCGCCCGTGAGGCGGGGGCCGAGGTGATTGCCACTGCTGGTACCGAAGCCAAGCGCGAACTGTGCCGCGAACTCGGAGCCGCCGAGGTCGTGGACCACCACGACCCGGACTGGGGGCGCGCGGTGAAAGGTCTGACAGGCGGGCGTGGAGCCGATGTGGTCATCGAACATGTGGGACCGGCCACCTGGAAGACATCCATGCGTGTCCTCGCCCGCCGAGGTCGCCTGGTCACCTGTGGCGGCACAACCGGCCCCGTCGTATCTCTGGCCCTGCCGCACCTGTTCATCAAGAACCAGACCATCCACGGTTCCACCATGGGACCGGCCTCCTGCCTACCGGGCATCTTCGATCAGGTGGCCGCCGGTCGCCTGCGCCCGGTGCTCGACCGTTCCCTGCCCCTGTCCCGCATTCGGGAAGCGCACGAGCTGCTCGAGGCCGGCTCCGTCCTTGGCAAGATCGTTCTCCTCCCCGGCGCGTGAGTCCCACGCCCTGCGCGGCGCGCCTGCGACCCCTCCCATGAGCAAGCCCAAACGCCCCACACCTCCCATGCCGGAGGCCCCCGCCGCCCGTTTCTGCTTGCCGCGCAGCGGGCCCAGCGTGCTCTCCCTCGATGATGCGGAGCTGCTCATGGGGCACACGGAGCGCCTGCTCTCGGCGCCCACCGCGCCCTATGCGGAGGACGCCGCCCTGGGAATAGTGGAGGCCTTTGCCGCCGCCCGCCCCTCCCTCGCCCGTCGGCGCGACCGCCACGGCAACCTGCTCTTGACCTGGCCAGGCAACGGCCGGGCGAGCGGGACTCCGCAGTTGGCCTTCAGCGCCCACCTTGACCACCCGGGCTTCCACTACCTGGGCTCCCGCCTGGGCAAGCACCGGGCGCGCTTCCACGGCGGCGTGCCCCAGGCGTACATGGCCGGCGGCGAAGTGCGCTTCTTTGACCCCAAGACCTTCGCGGCCTGTGCCACGGCCCGCGTGAGGCGGGCGGAAAAGCAGCTCGACGGCACCCTGTTGTGCGATCTGTCGCGTTTTCGCGGGCGGGCTCGGCGCGGCATGTTCGGCAGCTGGGACATCACGCCGGGGCGCATCACCGGACGCCGCTTCCACGGGCGCGTGTGCGACGACCTGCTGCCCGCCGCGGCCAGCCTGGCGCTCCTGGATCTGCTCGCCGCCCGCCGTCACCCGCGCCCGGTGACGGCCATCTTCACGCGCGCCGAGGAAACCGGTTTCGTGGGCTGCGTGGGGCTGCTGCGTTCGGGCTTCCTGAAGAAGGCCCTGGGCGATGTGCGCGTGATTGGCCTGGAGTGCTCGCCGCGGCGCACCACGGCCAAGGTTGGCCTGGGGCCGGTGATCAGGGTCGGCGACGGGCGCACCGTCTTTGACCCGGCCCTCTGCGCCCATCTCCAGGCGGCCGCCGCCGCCCTGGCAAAGGAGTCGCCGGGTTTCCCAGTCCAACGCGCCCTGATGGACGGCGGCTCCTGTGAGTCCACGGCCTACAACCTGTGGGGCGTGCCAGCGGGCGGCCTCTGCCTGGCCCTGGGCAACTACCACAACACGGGTCCCCAGAGCTCCATCGCGGCCGAGTACGTGGATTGGTTCGACTTCGAGGGCCTGCTGGCCCTGATGCTCGCAGCTGCCGTTTCCTGGCCGGGGCCCAAGACACCGCCCATGCGGAACGCGTTGAATGCGCATTGGCGGAAGGAGTATAAGCGCCTTGCTGATTCCGCCCGACGCACGGCGCATCGGGGGTAGCACGGCCGCGAGAGCCACCAACCATGAGTGAATCCAAGCAAGATTTCGGCGACCTGGAAGCCCTGTCGGTCAAGCCTCCCAAGAAGCGCGCAGTACCCAGCTGGCTGTGGTTTTGCGGAGGTGGATGCCTGCTGGCCATCCTGCTGGTGATCGTCGGCGGGATATTCTTTTTCAACAAGATCGAGGGCGCCACAGATGGCGAGGTCCAATGGCCGCTCCTGAACGAGGTGCTGCCCTTTGACGAGCGCCCGCAGAACCTGGAGATGATGGTGGGCCTGCACATTCTGAACTACGACCAGTTCCAGCTCATCGAGACCAATCATGCTTGGCAATTCACAGTAGTCACCATCGAAGGCGATGACGGGGAGAAGGCCCGCCAGGAGTTGTTCTACGACGAGGAGGTGCACTTCCCGGATTCCGTGGGAGGGCAGATAGACTTCGAGGGCCTCGACCGCGGCGAGCTGCTCACCCAAGGGCGCGAACTGACTGTGTTGAGAGTCGACATGAAAATCGCCGGCCTGCTGAAAAGGATCATCCCGGAAGAGGGGCTGGCAGCCGCATCGGGCTCCATGGTCTTCATGGATTTCACGCGGCCGGACGGGGAGTTCGTCTATGGCCAGGTTCAAACCAGCGGCGATAGCGAACGGCCGACGGACGAGCAGCTCCGCGAGCTGCTCAGCTCCTTCGACCTCTCCGACGCCGGTGAGCCAGCTGGCGACGAAGCGCGGTGACCTCCTGCCAGGAGAGCAATGCGGTGGTTGTCTTGACGGGCCTGGGACTGGCCCTGATGGCGGCGCTGGTGGCCTACCTGGCATCCCTGGGCGGTTCTGCCGAGGACGGCGAGCAGCTCCTGGACCAGTCCTACTCGGTGAGCGCCTGGCCCTTCGGGCTGGGAATCCACAGCGCCGCGACCCTGCCCCTGGGGGAACAGGTACTGCGCTTGACGGTCGCCGGCGATACTCCGGAGGCTCCCTTGGAGCCGGCGAACGGAGCTCCGGGCGCCCCTGCAACGGCGGACGGGCCCATTGTCTGGTGGAAGCTGGCCGTGGGCTCGCCGGGCCAGCCGCCGCGGGAAGCGGCCCTGGTTTGGTATCCGAAGGAAATGGCGGCCAGCGTCCTGGAGCAGGCCTTTGGCAGCCTGCCGGCGGCCTCGCCGGAGGATCTGAAGCAGGCCGGCGGACCTGTGGTGGTGCGCTCCGAGCGCGTTCCCTGGGGCGAGCTTGAAGTGCCCCTGGTGCACGAGCGCCGTTTTGGGCCCGGGGCCCGGTTCCACGATTCCGTGCGCGTGAACATCAGCACGGCCGGCGAGACCTGCCTGCTCTATGTCATGTGGGATGCGGGCCTGCCGGGGTCGGTGGAGCTGGCGCGGGAAGTGCTAGCGGCCATCCGGCCCCGTTGACTGCTCGGGGGCATCTTCGAGGGACAGTTCGAGCAGCTCCGCCAGATGCAGGACCTCTGCCCGCGGTTGGCTCGCCGCTAGACCCGCGGTCCACTGGAGCTGGCAGCCCGGATTGGCCGTGACCAGTGTGCGCGCGCCACTCTCGGCAAAGGCGCGAGCCCGGGGGGCGAAGACCGCCTGGGCGTCCCGCGGCCGTTGGAGCGAGTAGGTGCCGGCGGAACCGCAGCAGGCCTCGCTTTCTTCCATTTCGACGCGCTCCAGGCCTGGAACTGCGTCCAGCGCCGTGCGCGGGGCGCTGCGAATACCCTGGCCGTGGCTCAGGTGGCAGGGATCGTCAAAGGTCACGGGAGCCGCGATTCCCGCGGGCGAGCGCAGGGCCGGCAGGCGGGGCGCGATCCACTCGGCGTAGTCCCGCACGCGCAGCGCGAAGGCCCGCGCCCGGGAGTGGTCCTGCGTGCCTTCGGGGAAGAGGTCCGCGTACTCCTTCATGTGCGCGCCACAGCCGGCGGAGTTGACCACCACCGTGAGCGCTTCGCCGCCTGCGCCGCGCAGGGTTTCGAAGGCGTCCATGGTGTCCCGCGCCAGCTCGCGGGCGCCGGAGAGATCCCCGTTGTGGGCATGCATGGCGCCGCAGCACACATGGCCGGGGGCCGTGTGGCAGGCAGCGCCGGAGGCGGCGATGGTGCGCGCAGTGGCGCGGTTCACACGCCCCAGGAGTTCAGGCATGACACAGCCTGCGAGCATGGCCACTTCGCCCGCGGCGTGCGGGCCGCCAGCCGGAGCTGGAGCCGCGGCGGGCGTCAGGGGGGAGAGCGCTCGACGGGCGGCCCGGGGCGGGACCGCAGGCATGGCAGCCAGAGCATTCAGACGGGCGGAGCGCGGGAAGAGGCGCGCCAGGCCGCGCAATAGGCCGGACAGCTGGAGCAGCCGCAGACCCGCGGCGGCGGCTGAGAGCAGCGACCGATGGCGCAGCAACAGGCGTAGCATCAGGAAGCGCACCGGGCGCAGGGCCCAGGGAGTGTGCTCCCGGGCCAGGCTGTCGCGGGCGACGGCCAGCATGTGGCCGTAACGGGCGCCCGCCGGGCAGACGCTCTCGCAGCGCCGGCAGCCGAGGCAGAAGGCGAGTTCCCGGTGGAGGCCGCCGCCCGCTTCCAGGCGTCCCTCGCCCACGGCGCGCATCAGGTGGATGCGTCCCCGGGGACTGGAACCTTCACGGCCGGTGAGGGCGTAGGTGGGGCAGGTCTCCAGGCACAGGCCGCAGTGGATGCAGTCGAGGCTGGCGGCGTAGTCGACGATGTCAGACAACTCGTTGCCTGTCTGGTGCGCAGGGGCGTGCTTCACGGCGCCGCTCCCGTGTCCGCGAATACGCCGCTGGGGTCGAGGGCTTGGCGCAGGCGCTGTGCCCAATCCGCGCCGGCTTCGCCGGCGCGCTTGTGTCCTGTGATTCGCGCGCCCTGGGGGGCGAGCCGCAGGGCCAGGGAGTGTCCTTCGGCGGCCGTTGGAGGCGGCCCCTCACCGAGGATGTGGACCTGGGCCATGGCGGGCAGGATGATCTGAGGCCCCGGCACCAGGCTGGACAGGAGTGGGCACACGGCGCGCAGTTTCGATGGCCGGCAGGTGACCGTCAAGCGCGCAGCCCTGCCGTCAGCCCAGCGGTCCAGGTTCTCTCCGGTGGCTGGTGGGCATTCTTGTCCAGCGCGGGCAGCCAAGGCCTCCCTTGCCCAGTCCAGCTCCGCCCGGTGAACCTCCTCAACGCCACCCAGCTCCAGGTGCAGCGTCCAAGGGCGCGCGTGGTCGCCGTCGACGGTGGTTGCGGTGCTCTCCTCCAACAGCAGCGCCCAGGGACGCAGCGGTCCGTCGCGCAGGTGGGCAGCGGCTTCCAAGGCCTCCTCCCTTTTTGCAAAGGTCACCGCGCTGCGGGAGCTGGCCTCCGGCGCCGGGTGCAGGCGCAGGCAGGCTTCGAGGATGATGCCCAGGGTGCCGCGCGAGCCGCAGTGCAGCCGGTGCAGGTCATAGCCGGCGACGTTTTTGACCAGTCGGCCGCCGGAGGCTGCCACGGTACCGTCCGAGAGGGCCATGCGCGTGCCCAGGACCTGGTGGCGCGCTGGACCCCAGCGCAGGCGATCCGGCCCGGCGCGGCCGGCGGCCAGGACACCGCCCAGGGTGGCGGACGGGGCGTGGCGCAAACGCGGCGAGAGGTGCTGGCCACCGTCGGCGGCGCGCCGGGCCAGCTCGCCCAGGGGCGTGCCGGCCCGGGCGGCCAGGGTGCCGTCGCCAGGCTCATGGGCCAGGATGCCGGACAGGTGTCGAGTCGAGAGCAGGAAGTCCGGCCGGGCGTCGGGCCGCAGGAGTTCGAGGCCTGCTCCGCTGCCGATGGGGATGACGGTCAGGCGGTCCCTGCGGGCCAGGGCCAGGAGCTCCAGCAATTGGGCTTCCTCCGCCGGGGCGGCGACGGGCAGGGGACGATCGTCCACGGACAGGCAGGCGTCGAGCTCGGCGGAGCCAAGCATGGCAGCCAGAGATTGTTCGAGGGTGCTCATCGTGGCGCGCCTCCCAGAGTGGCTTGCCTCGGCCCGTCTCCGATCTCCAGGCAGGATCGGTTGGGCAGGAGCTTGCCGGGGTTGAGCAGGCGCTCTGTATCCAGGGCGGCGCGCACGCGCTCCATGACCTCCAGGTCAGCGGCCTGGAACTGGCTCGCCATGAGAGCCTGCTTCTCCAGGCCGATGCCGTGTTCACCGGAGAGCGAGCCACCCATGGCCAGGCAGGCATCCATGATCTCCGTGCCGGCCGCCAGTACGCGGCCTAGCTCGTCCTTGTCACGGCGGTCGAAGCAGATGTTGGGGTGCAGGTTGCCATCCCCCGCGTGGAACACACTAGCCATGCGCAAGCTGTGGCGCTGGCAGATCTCCGTGGCGCGGCCCACCATTTCGCGCAAGCGCGTGCGCGGCACGACGACATCGGCCACATACAGATCTGGAGCGATGCGTCCCATGGCGCCGAAGGCGCCCTTGCGACCGGCCCACAGGCGCGCACGGTCCGCCTCGTCCCGGGCGCGGCGTTCTTCAATACAGCCCCGCCCGGCCAGGATGGTTGTGATGGCGGACATGGTGGCGCTGACCTCGGCCTCGCTGCCCTCGGCTTCAACGAGCAGCACGGCCTGGGCCGAGCGCGGGTAGCCTGCGGCGAAGACGCTGTCCTCCACGGCCTCGATGGTGAGCGCGTCGAGGATTTCGAGGGCCGCCGGTTCGAGGTGGGCGGCGATGATGGCGGAGACCGTGTCGCAGGCGTCGTCGAGGCTATCGAAGATGGCTAGCAGCGTTTCCGTCACGGCCGGCATGGGCAGCAACCCCACGGTGACCTCGGTGGCGATGCCGAACATGCCTTCGGAGCCGGTGAAGAGGCCGACCAGGTCCAGGTCGGCGGGATCGGGACGCGGTTCGGAGAGGTCGAGCACCTCTCCGGTGGGGGTGACGATGACCAGGCCGAGGATGTGGCGGGTGGTGCTGCCATAGCGCAGGCCGTGGGGACCGCCGGCGTTGGTGCCCACATTCCCGCCGATTGTGCAGGCCCGCTGGCTGGAGGGGTCGGGGGCGTAGAAGAGGCCGTGATGCTCACAGGCCTGGCTGATGTGGGCGTTGACCACGCCCGCCCCCAGGCGCGCGTAGCGGTCGGCGCTGTTGACCTCGAAGACTTGCTTCATGCGCGCCACGGAAAGCACAGCGCCTCCGTTGACCGGCGTTGCGCCACCGGCCAGGCCGGTGCCGGCGCCGCGCGGCACGACCGGCACGCGGGCTGCGTGCAGCAGTGTCATGGCCCGCGCTGCTTCCTCGGTGTTTGCCGGCAGCACAATCATGTCCGGACGGCCGCTGATGATCGTCAGGGCATCGCACTCGTAGGGCAAGCAATCAGTGGGTTCGGTGATCAGGCCCGCAGCGCCGAGAACGGCACGCAGAGCGCTGTACACGGAAGCGTCCACGGCTTGGTCAGAAGTCCAGGCGCGAAAGGCGCCAGTGCGCACAGAGCAGGGCCGCCAGGCAGAAGGCTAGGGAGGAAGCCAGGGAGAAGAAGATGTTGTAGCGCAGGGGCGCATCCCAGTCGAAGCGCTCCCGGTACCAGTCACTTGGTCCCTGCACACCGAAGCCGGCGAACTTGAATCCCCGGATGAAGCCTATGAGGCGTTGGTCCTGGAAGTTCTGCGTCTTCCATTCTGCGGCGAACTCGCCATCCACGCGGAAGATGTTGTCTCCGAATGTGAAGAAATGGGTGCAGCGGTGGAGCAGCTCGTCGGCTCGTCTCTCGGTCCAGGAGACATAGGCGGTGTAGAGCGTATCGATGGGCTCGCGGTCAAGTTCCGGGGTGCCTTCGGTTGTTTCAAGGTTACTGACAAACGTCAGCAGTTCCTTGGCGGCATCCAGGGAGCGGATCTTCTTGGGGCGGCGGCTGCCCTCGCTTTGAGTTGCGTCGACCTTGGTAAGGCGCGGGCGGCGGCTGGCCCGAACCATGCCCACCGTGCGCCCCTCTTCGTCCATGCAGGTCCACTCGAGCCCGGGCTCTTCCAGCGTGGTCGCCTCGCGAACCAGCTCGGACGCGCGCGGAGCGCGCAGAATCGTCAGGTGGGCGGCCTCGTCCTCCAGGATCGCGGCGGGTTCGGAGACCATGGTGCGCACCTTGCGTGTGATCAGGTCGGCGTCCCCGGTCTTTGGCAGGATGAAGTGGGCCACATCCAGGGTTTTCAGTACGAAGCCCAACACGCCGCTGGGCCCCTCGGGCTCGCTCTCATCCCCGTGTTCGGCATCTGGCTCGTCATCGCGCCCGCCGAGGTTGTAGCGCTCGGTCTCCAGGATGTCCTGGTGCACGCTCCATTCCTTGGTCTCCCAGCCCGTGTGGATGCAGCCGGAAAACATGAACAGGATCAGCGTGCCTAGGACGGCGGCGGTACTCGAGCGCGTCAGCACTCCTAGGCAAACCGAGAAGCCGTGCAGGATGGCGAAGAGGTAGACAAGTGTAGGCACGCTCCACAGGAACCCCGGGTCGCTGTAGCCGGAGAAGAGTAGTAGTCCCAGGTGCATGCCGCCGATCAGTAGCGTGGCCAGAATGGTGACGAAGAGCAGGCCGGCAACATAGCGCGAGAGCAGCAGCGTGAGGCGCGAAACCGGGCGCGAGAAGATGGTGTCGGCAGCCCCCTTTTCGAGTATGCGCGGAATGAAGAAGGCCGTGGCAGCTATGCAGAAGACAATGCCGAGGGTGCCGGCCAGTCCTTCGATGACGAGTGTCTGCAGGGATTGAATGATGAACACATTGGGTTCCGCTTCCGCGCTGAGGCGCATGCCGAAGAACTTGACGAGTGTGTCATAGGGGTACTCCTTCAGGCCGAAGAGTACGGAGATGTGTTCCTCCTGGAAGCCGACCAGGATCGTGGGTGCTACCATGGCGATGGTCAAGATCACCAAGAGGCGGAAGATCTTGTCGTCCAGGACCTGATAGAAGGCATCCAGGAATAATGCGCTGGCTGTGCTCCTATTCATTGCTCTGGCCTCCCACGAGATCCACGAAGGCGTCTTCGAGGCTGGTGCGTCGGGCCGTGATGGTGCGGATGCCAATACGCGCGGCCCGCAGGCGATCGATGACCTGGTCCTGTTCATCGCCTTCCACGGAGAGTTCGAACGAGGCGCTGTCGGAGCGAGTGTCGGTGCGCAGGTTGGCGCCCAGGCCGGTCAGGAGTTCGGGGAGATCTGGCTGCGCGCCGACCAGGTCAAATAGCACGCGCCCGGTACGGGGCGTCAACTCGGCGATGGTCCCCTCGCGCAGGACGCATCCCTTGTCCATGATCACCACCGAGTCGCAGATCATCTCGACCTCCATCAGGAGATGGGAGTTGATGAAGATCGTTGTGCCGGTATCGCGCAGCTCCTGGACCACCTTGCGGATCACCATGCGCCCCACGGGGTCGACGCCGTCCGTGGGTTCGTCGAGGAAAATGAGATCGGGCCGGTGAATCAGGGCCTGGGCCAGGCCCAGGCGTTGCTGCATGCCCTTGGAATACTCGCGCACCTTGCGCTCCGCCGCATCCAAGATATTCATGCGGTCCAGCAACGGGTCAATGCGTTCCTCGACCACCTTGCGCGGCGTGCCCGAGAGCATGCCGAAGAGCAGCATGACCTGGCGGCCCGTGAGATAAATGGGCATGCGATGGGCTTCGGGCAGGTAGCCGATGCGCCGCCGCACGGCGGCCTGCTTCGGTGGTTGCCCGAAGACCGTCGCGCTGCCCCCGTAGCCGCGTACCAGGCCCAGGAGGATCTTGACCAGCGTGGTCTTGCCTGCGCCGTTGGGGCCGAGCAGGCCGAAGATCGTGCCCCGGCCCACGCTGAGGTCGACGCCTTTCAAGGCCGGGAAGCCACCACGCCGGAGGAAACCCTGGCGGAAGACCTTTGAGAGGTCTTTCACGGCCAGGACGGCATCGGTCTCGGCGTGGCCGGGGGCCCGGCTGTCCGGGTCGGTCGTATTATCGGTGGTCACGGGGAGAGCCTATCAGATGGTGTGGGGGTGGCGGGCTATCTCGGACACCCGGATCTGGCAGCCCCGGTGCTCAGGCGCCTGCCAGCGCCGCCAGTCTGGCGGCCCCGATCCAACCGGCGCGGTTGCCAAGCTGGGCCCGTATCAGGCGCACCCGGCGGCGGCCGGCGGGCGTAGAGCCGCGATCCATGCCCTTGCGGATGCCAGGCTCCAAGAGGTCCAGGGCGGCGGAAAAGCCCCCGGCGAAGACGAACAGGTCTATGTCCAGCAGAGCCAGGGCGGCGGTCAAGCCGCGGCCCAGGTCCCGGCCCACTGCCGAGAGCAGTTCGCGCTCAGGTCCGGGAGACTTGCGGGCCTCTTCACAGAGCAGGGGCAGGTTTCCTGGGTTGTCCCGTGGCAGGCCAGCGGCTCTGGCCCGGGCCGCGGCGGCGCTGGCGGAGGCCACGGCCTCCAGGCAGCCACGGGCTCCGCAGCCACAGGTCGGTCCCTCCGGATCCACGAGGACATGCCCGATTTCCGAGGCACAGCCGGTGCTTCCGGTCACCAGGGCCCCGCCGAGGATCAGCCCGCCACCCACGCCCGTGCCCAGGGTCAGCACCGCCAGGTTGTCCTCGCCGCGGGCGGCGCCGAGCCACTGCTCGCCGAGTGCCGCGGCGTTGGCATCGTTCTCGATGTGCAGGCGTCTCGCTGTCTCTTCGGCAGCCAGGCCGAGGGCGGCGCCCAGGGCCGCAGCCGGGGCACTGCCCACCAGGCCGGGCATGTTGGGGCTGGCGACAACGCGCCCCGTCCCCGGCTCCAGGCCAGCGGCCAGGCCGCAACCGATGGGGGCGGCCTCATCTGCGGCGCCGACCTCCGCCAGCAGGGCGGAGGCCACTGCGAAAACATCCCCCTGCTCATTCGTGTTCGGCGTGGCGGCCGTGGCCTCACGCAGAACCTCGCCGGTCTCCGTGATGGCTCCGGCCTTGATGGCCGTGCCGCCGATGTCCACACCCAGCAGCATCACTGGCGTTTTTTCCGGGCCTCGCCGTGCAGCCCGAGCAGCGCCACGCCGGCCACGGTGCTCAGCGCCCCTTGATGCGTCGCGTGACGCGCCGGTAGGCCTTGATGTAGTCCTCGGCGGTGGTCTGCCAGGAGAAATCCAGGGCCAGGCAGCGCCGCACCATGGTCTTCCAATCGGAAGCCTTCTTATAGAGTGCCCGGGCGTTGTCCAGGCCTTCTAGGAAGCTCTCTACGTTATGCCGTGCAAAGGTGAAGCCAGTACCCTTCTTCGGGCTGGAGGCGGCGTCGATGGCTATGTCCTGCAGACCGGACTGGGCATAGAGCAGGGGCACGCAGCCGTAGCGCATGGCGATGGCGCACAGGGCGTTGCTCGGATGGTGGTGGGCGGGCATCAGGAGGATGTCAGCCCCGGCCAGGATGGTGTGGGCGATGTTCACGTGATAGCCGTCGATCAAACGACAGCGTCCCGCAAAGGTCTCTTCGATGGTGCGCAGGCGCTCGATCACCTCCGGGGGACCGGTGCCCATGAGCACCAGTTCGAGGTTGCGTTCAAGGATGGGCGTCAGGGCCTGGATGAAGAGGTCGAACCCGTTGTCCGTATCGAAGCGCCCGATGAGGGCCACAATCGGTGTGCGCGGGCCGTTGTCCAGCGTCAGATTCTGCTGGAGCATGGCTTTGCACTTGCGGCGCCAGTTGAGTTCCTTGTCGGCCTTGTCAAAGGGCTGGGCCAGGAGTTGGTCCGTGGCGGGGTCCCAGGCGCGATAATCGATGCCGTTGGTGATGCCGACCAACTCCTTCTTGCGGCGGGCGAAGACATCTTCCAGGCCGTAGCCTCGATCCTGTTCCTGGATCTCGAGTGCGTGGCTCGGCGAGTGCGTGCCGATGACCGTTGCGAACTCGATGCCGGCTTTCAGGTAGTTGACGCGCCCGTGCAACTCGATGCCTTCGGTTCCACGGAACCACCTGTGGGGGATGTCGATATGGGGCAGGATTTCTCGCTCAAAGGCACCCTGCATGGCCAGGTTGTGGGCGGCGAAGTAGGTACCCGCCTTGGCCGCTGGACAGCCCTCGCGGTCCTTGTACTCGAGCTGGTGGATGAGCGGGATCAGGCCCGCGGTCCAGTCCAGGCAGTGAATTACCGCCGGCGTGAACCCCAGGAGCTTGAAGGACTCCAGAACACCCCGGGCAAAGACCGAGAAGCGCAGCCAGTTGTTGTCATAGGGCCCGCTCTCGTCTCCATAGGGATGGCGGCTGCGGAACAGCTTGGGCTCGGAGAAGAGCACCACAGGCAGGGTGCCGGACAGTCCCGTGAAGACCTCCAACGTGCAGTTCTTGGTGCCTTTGGAGTCGCTGCCGGCGACAACCTCCACTTCACCCACGGATCTCAGATCGGCGATGGCCTCGGGGGCGATATCGGAGCTGTAGGGCAGGAATACCCGGGCGTCCACGTTGCGCTGGCGCAGGGCCAGGGGCAGACACTCAGCCACCTCCGCCAGGGATGTCCGGCGGACCAGGGAGAGCAGTTCGGGTGTGACGAAGGCGACGCGCAAGGTGCAGAGGGCGGCCCTTTGGATGGGGGCGTTTATCCGACCGGGGAGCCCAGCCGGGGGCGGGGGGCTTGTGTTTATCCGACCCCCAGGGCCCCTATGCTGGCAACCTTCCGGGAAAAGTCCCGCCAAAAACTGCGTTTGGGTGGCGCAAAACAGCGCTAACTAGCTGCCGCATAAGGAGATGGGGAATGCGGCAAGAAATCTCCCGGGCCTTTTCCCAGAGGGCCAGGGCCTCCGGCAGGGCTGCCTCCAGCGCTTGGATGCGGTGCTCATCTGATGGGTGAGTTGAGAGGAACTCCGGTGGGCTTGAGCCGCCCTGGGCCGCCATGCGGCCCCAGAATCCCACCGCCGCCCGGGGGTCGAAGCCGGCGTCAGCCATGTAGAGCAGGCCCCGGCGGTCCGCTTCGAGCTCGGCATCGCGGCCGTGGGGCAAGGTCAGCAGCAGGCCGGCCGCCAGGCGCCAGGTTTCGGCGTCGCCCTCACCCAGTGCCAGGGCCAGGACCAGTTCAATCCCCAGGCTTTCCGTCAGGCGTTCCGTGCCGTGGCGCAGGGTGGCGTGGGCAATCTCGTGGCCGAGCACCGTGGCCAGTCCGGCGTCGTCTCCGGCCACGGGCAGGATGCCGCTGTAGACGGCCATCTTCCCCCCGGGCAGGCAGTAGGCGTTGATAGTCTCATCGTCATCGAGCAGGCGCACTTCCCACTCAAAGGCCTCGGCCACACCCGGATCGCGGGCCAGGGCGGCCTCCACCAGACGTTCGGTGACGCGCTTGACCTGACTCCAGGCCGGGCCGCTGGTAATGTGCGGCGTCTCACCCAGGGCCGCCCCATAGGCTTCGGCCCCCAGGCGGCTATCATCGGCGATGCTGAAGACATTCATGTTCTGGCATGAGGTCGCGAGCAGCAGCAGGGCCAGGCCGGCCCAAGTGGAGACCCAGCCTCCCCACATTATCTCCCTCCCTCGAAACTGGAGGCCCCTGGCAAGCGACAGGTCGAAAGCCGACACTCCCCCCAGCCGCTCGCGCCTTTTTGCGGTCCAACTCCAACTAGTCATCATTCCCTCCAGCGTGTTTGCCACAGTTAGCCAGACGGCCAGTGCCGCCGCCCGCAGTATGCCAGCCCACCGGGCGCGACAGAAGGAGTTGTGTGCATGGCGATGAAGAAGCAACCGCTGCTGCTCGTCGTTCTGGATGGTTGGGGATATCGCCAGGCGCGGGAGAGCAACGCCATTCTGCGGGAGGGAGCCTACTTCTCCGAACTGCTCGGGCGCTATCCACACACCCTGCTCTCCGCCTGCGGCAAGGAGGTGGGCCTGCCCCTGGGTTTGATGGGCAACAGCGAGGTAGGCCATCTGAACCTGGGAGCTGGGCGGGTCGTGTACCAGGACATCAGCCGCATCGACGAGGCGATTGCTGACCGTTCCTTCTTCGAAAGCGGTGCCCTGACGGCGGCCATGGATCGCGCTGCGCAACTCGGTAGCCGGTTGCACCTGATGGGCTTGGTTTCAAATGGGGGCGTGCATTCCAGCGATGGCCATGTGCGTGCACTGCTTGAGCTGGCCGCGGCCAGGGGCCTGCCAACGGAGTCTGTATTCCTCCATGCCTTCCTCGACGGTCGTGACACCCCGCCGCGTTCCGGCGCGGACTTCCTGCGAGGCCTGGAGGCTGACTTGAGCGCTGCTGGCGTGGGGCGTGTGGCCTCGGTGATCGGGCGCTACTATGCCATGGATCGTGACCAACGCTGGGAGCGCACCAAGCTCGCCCATGACCTGTTGGCCCGTGGGGCCGGCACCCGCGTGGAGTCCAGTGGCGAGGCCATCGCGGCCAGCTACGCCGATGATGTGGGAGACGAGTTCCTCGCACCCTACTGCATTGGTCCACCGGATGAGGGGCGCCTGCGCGACGGGGATGAGGTGATCTGCTTCAACTTCAGATCGGATCGCATGCGGCAGTTGGTGCTGGCGCTCTCAGACGATTCGTTCTCTGGCTTTGAGCGCCAACCCCGGGTCAGCCCTCAGCTGACCACACTGACCTCCTACCGGCGGGACTTCTCGTTTCCCGTCGCCTTTCCGCCGGTGGAAGTGCGTGGCATCTTCCCGGAGTTGATCTCCCAGGCCGGCCTGCGCCAGGTGCGCGCGGCGGAGACGGAGAAGTACGCCCATGTGACCTTCTTTTTCTCCGGAGGCCAGGAGGAACCGCTGCCGGGTGAGGAGCGTATTCTGATTCCCAGCCCCAAGGTGGCCACCTATGACCTGCAGCCGGAGATGAGTGCGCCCGGTTTGACCGAGGCCCTGCTGGCCTCCTTGCAGCGGGATGAGGCCGATGTCTACATCGTCAACTTCGCCAATGCGGATATGGTGGGTCACACGGGCATCTTCGAGGCCGCCTGCAGCGCCGTGCGTACGGTTGATACCTGCCTGGCGCGCATCGTGCCGGAAGTGACTCGCCGAGGCGGGCTTATCGCCATCACTGCGGATCACGGCAACTCAGAGCAGTTGTGGGATCCAACGACCGATCAACCACACACGGCCCACACGACCAACCCGGTGCCCATCGTCTTCTGTTCCGATGAGCTGATTGGACAGGCTGTTCGTCCGGCGGGGCTCTTGGCGGATGTGGCGCCGACCTTGCTTGAAGCCATCGGCCTTGAGAAGAGTTCGGGCATGGACGGAGTCAGCTTGTTCGGCTGATCAGTCCTCGGCCTCGTCGAGCCAGGCCATCTGGATGGCCTCGAGGAGGCCCTCATTGCTCTCTTCGGCTGCTCCGCGGAAACCATCGAGGGCCAGCACCCAAGCGTGCAGGTCCGTGAAGCGCACGCTGAGCGGATTCACCTCCGGGTGCGCTTTCCACAGGCGATAACCGATTTCAGCGGTGTCCGTCCAGGTCAGCGCGGCCTCGCTCATACCTCGTCCAAAGTTTTGTCGCACAGGGCGGATTTCGCCACGCGATCCATGAGCAGGGCGGCCAGGGGAGTCGAGGCGCGCTCGAGGCCGTCGCGCAGGGCTTGGATGCCGGCCACTTCGTTGCAGTCCATGACTGTGCGTGCCGCTTCCATGGCTGACTCGAGTTCCTCCCATGACTCAGGGTCTAGTTCTTCACGGGCCACGCGGAGGTTCTTTTCCGTGGCCTGCACCATGACGCCGAGCTCGGTTCTGAGGTCTGCCGTGCGGCGCTTGTCGAAGTCCTCCTGAGCATGGGCGTAGGAGTCGCGCAACATGGTCTCCACTTCTGCGTCCGTCAGGCCGTGGGTTGGCTCCACTTCGATCTCGGCCGTTGCTCCGGTGCTCTCTTCCCGGGCCTTCACGGTCAAGACGCCGTCCGCGTCGATGTGGAAACGCACGGCCACCCGGGCCATGCCGGCGGGCATGGGCGGAATCCCGCTCAGCGTGAAGCGCGCCAGGCTGCGGCAGTCTTCCGCCAGTTCGCGTTCCCCCTGCAGCACATGGAACTTGATGCCGGTCTGATTGTCGGCGTAGGTAGTAAATCCCTCTGTCACGGAGCAGGGCACGGTGGAGTTGCGCGGGACCAAGACGGAAATGGCGCCGCCCATGGTTTCTACACCCAGGGAGAGCGGCGTGACGTCGAGCAGGAGAATGTCACGGGTGCCGCCCACGAGGATGTGCCCTTGGATTGCGGCGCCGAGGGCCACGACCTCGTCTGGGTTGAGTTCCGTGTGGGGCAGACGGCCGAAGTACTTGGCGACCTCTGAACGCACCAGGGGAGAACGCGTGGAGCCGCCGACAAGCACGACCTCGTTGATGGACTTGGCATCCAGCTCGGCATCTGCCAGGGCGCGGGCACAGCAAGCTAGAGTGCGCTGGACCAGGTCGGCGCTCCAGGAATCGAACTCGGCCCGTGTCACCGTGCGCCGCCAATGAACGCCGTTGGATGGAATTGAGATGTGCAGCTCAGCCTGGGGATGAGTGGATAGCTCACGCTTGCAGCGCTCGGCAGCCAGGCGCGCGCCCTGGAGAAAGGCCGGATCGTTGAGCAGCTCGGGCTCCAAATCCGCGGCCAGTTCCCGTCGCGCGAGATCGACGAGCAGGGCATCGAAGTCATCACCTCCGAGGCGTGTGTCCCCGGAGGTGGCCAGTACCCGGAAGACTCCATCCTCGATCGACAGAATGGAAATGTCGAAGGTGCCCCCGCCCAGGTCATAGACGGCCACGATGCCATCACCCTGCTGATCCAGCCCATAGGCCAGGCTGGCAGCGGTGGGTTCATTGATGATGCGTAGCAGGTCGAGTCCCGCCAGGCGCGCCGCGTCCCGCGTGGCCTGGCGCTGGGCATCGTCGAAGTAGGCTGGCACGGTGAGCACGGCGCGGCGCACTTCGTCACCTTCCAGGGCGCGGCAGCCCAGGTCATGAACACGCATCAGGATCAACGCGGACAGCTCCTGAGGGGTGAAACTTCGCCCGCGAATGTCGATCTGGGCCAGACCCTGGTCTGTTTCAGAGACGGCGTAGGGCAGGCGCTCCAGGTCAGCCTCGAGATCTGCCAGGCCGCGCCCCATGAAGCGTTTCACCGAAAATACCGTATGGGCCGGGTCCGCCAGGGATTGGTCGCGGGCGGCGCGTCCCACCGTGGGCGAGCCGCTTTCGGGAAAGTGAATGATCGAGGGTACCGACCCCGAGCCACCCTCCGGGTGCAGGATGACCGGCCTGCCATCGCGCATCACTGCCGCCAGGGAGAAGGTCGTGCCCAGGTCAATGCCCATGGCCAGGGGCGCCTGGCGGTTGTTGAGCACATTCAGTTCGAGATAGGCCATGGCGATCTGGTGTGGGTTACAGGGCCTGGCCGCTGGCGGCCGTCTCCAGGGAGCGTTCAATGTAGCGCGCGGCATTCAGCAGGCGTCGTACCTCCAGCAGGCTGGGCGAGCCGGCCGGGGGCAGGGGGTCGAGGTGCCTGCCGAGATCAGCAACCACATCCGCGCGGCGGGCGCGCAGTTCGTCCTGAACGGCAGCCAACTCAGTCATTGAGCCAGCGCCCGTGGAGCCAGCTTCCAGGACCTCGTTCCATTCCATGACTTCCATCAGGAACTCCCTGGGCATCTGTCGCTCATCCTCACCCGACGGGCCGCCCAGGTGATCCAGCAGCCATTCGGCGCGGGCCAGATCGTTTGAGAGGGTGGCAAAGGCCGAGTTGAGCAAGGCGCTGTTGCGCTCTGCTAGCCCGAGTTCCTCCGGGGCGGCCGTGGCGTAGTAATCCGGATGGACCAGGCGGCTGAAGCGGCGGTGGTTGCGTTCGAGCTCATCCGTGGCACAGACCCAGGTGAGTTTCAGGCCCAGGATGTGCTGCGGTGGTGTCTCGGGCGGCACGTTGAGCAGCGCCCCACAGCCCGAGCAGGCCAGGGGCGTTTCGAGCGCGCTGTTACAATGGGGGCAACCGGACATGCCTGTTGTTCAGGTCAAGCGGTGAAGGATTCTCCGCAACCACAGGTCTTGGAGGCGTTGGGGTTCACGAACTTGAAGCCGCGCCCCATCAGGTCGTCTTCGAAGTCGATCTCCGTCCCGTTCAGATAGAGAAAGCTCTTGGGGTCGCAGACAACGCGCACATCATTGACCTCAAAGACCTGATCCAACTCGCCCACCGCGTCGTCGAAGCCCAAGGTGTAGGAGAACCCGGAGCAGCCCCCGCCCTTGACGCCCACGCGCAGAGCCGTGCCAGTTGGCATTTCCTGTTCCTTGATGATGCGCTCCAGTTCCTGGCCGGCGCGTTCTGTGAGGGTGATCATGCCTGTTCTCCTGGTTGTGAGTCGCGCTTGGCCTTGAAGTCCGCGATGGCCGACTTGATGGCGTCTTCGGCCAGGACGCTGCAGTGGATTTTGACCGGCGGCAGGGCCAACTCTTCAACGATCTCGGTGTTCTTCACATCGAGGGCCTCGTTGATAGTCTTGCCCTTGATCCACTCGGTGGCGAGGGACGAGGAGGCGATGGCCGAGCCGCAGCCGAAGGTCTTGAACTTGGCATCCACGATGCGGTCGCCCTCCACCTCGATCTGTAGCTTCATCACATCGCCACACTCAGGGGCGCCGACGATGCCTGTGCCCACATTTGTCTGGCCCTTGTCGAGAGCCCCGACATTGCGCGGGTTGTTGTAGTGGTCGAGTACCTTGTTGCTGTATGCCATGAGTGTTCTGCTTGATCAGTGATCCGCTTGCCACTGGACCTTTGAGAGGTCGACGCCCTCAAGGGCCATTTCGTAGAGCGGTGAGAGTTCACGCAGGCGGGTAACCGCTTCCCTTACCTGCGCAGCGGCCGAGTCAACCTCGGCCGTGGTTGTAAAGCGCCCGAAGCCGAAGCGAATCGAGCATTGGGCCAGCTCATCGGAGACCGCCATGGCGCGCAGCACGTGGCTGGGTTCCAGGCTGGCGGAGGTGCAGGCGGAGCCGGAGGAGACGGCAATGTCCTTAATGCCCATGATCAACGACTCGCCCTCCACATACTGAAATGAGATGTTGGAGCAGCCGGGGATGCGTTCCTGTGCGTTGCCATTGAGGTGTGTGAACTCGAGGGCTCCTAGCAGCTGGCCCTCGAAGCGTTCGCGCAGCTCGGTGAGACGCGCGCTCTCTTCTTCGAGGTGCTCTGCGGACAACTCGCAGGCCTTGCCCAGGCCGACGATGCCAGGGACATTCAGTGTGCCTGAGCGCATACCGCGTTCGTGCCCACCACCGTCTATTTGGGCCACCAGGCGCACGCGGGGATTGCGGCGTCGCACATACAGGCAGCCGACGCCCTTGGGGCCGTAGAGCTTGTGGGCCGAGAGGCAGAGCAGGTCGACTCCGTCGGCGAGCACATCCACGGGGACCTTGCCCACGGCCTGGGTCGCATCCGTAAAAAAGAGCACACCCCGTTCATGGCACAGGGCGCCGATCTCGCGGATGGGGTTCAGGGTGCCGACCTCGTTGTTGGCCCATATGACGGTCACCAGGATGGTGTCCTCGCGCAGGGCGGCGGAGATGGCCTCGGCGGAAACGCGGCCGCTGCCATCCGGCTCGACATAGGTGACCTCGAAGCCGTCCTGCTCGAGGTGCTTGGCCGTGTCGAGCACCGCCTTGTGCTCGACCATGGTGGTCACGATGTGGCGGCCCTTGGAGCCGTACATGGCGGCGGCTCCTTTCATGGCCAGGTTGATGGCCTCGGTGGAGCCTGAGGTAAAGATGATCTCCTTGGGGGAAGCTCCGAGCAGTTCGGCGATCTGCTTGCGCGCGCGCCCGACAGCTTCCTCAGCAGCCCAGCCAAAGGCGTGGCCCCGGCTGGCGGCATTGCCAAAGCGCTCCAGGAAATAGGGCAGCATGGTCTCGAGGACGGCGGGATCCACCGGCGTCGTCGCCTGGTAGTCCAGGTATATGGGAGTGCTCATGGATCAGTTTCCCGGGGGGAAGAGGTTCAGGTGCTCGATGGGGGAGGGGGCTCCGGGCAGGGCCAGCGGCTCGTCTATCAGGGCGCGCAGGCTGGTCTGCTCCATCTGGCGCCAGAGGCCCTGGCGAATGCGCTGAATCGGTGAGCGGATAGGGCAGTTGGGCTCCACATGACAGCCCACGGCTTCCGGGTGTTCGGTCTCACAGCTGGTCAGGGAGGGCTTGCCTTCGAGGGCCGCGACAACCGCGCTGAGGGCCACGCCCTCCGGTTCTAGGGCCAGGCGATAGCCGCCGTGTACGCCGCGTTGGGACTCCAGCAGGCCGGCCCGACAGAGCGCCTTGAGCGACTCACCCAGGTGGCGGCGGGGGATCCGGTAGGTGTCTGCGATTTCACGCACGCTGATCACCTCCCCCCGGCGATCCGCCAGATGCACGAGGCCGATCAGGCCGTACTCGGTGCTTTTTGTGAACTGCAGCATGGGTGATTAGATACAGCATTCATTTAGTGCCATATTCATCCAGAAGGAAGCCCGCTGGGCTGCGAATCTGGCGGCCCGGCGGGCTAGTGCTCCATATCCTACGACGAATCGTCCCTCCTGCCAGGAAAATGGAGGATAAATCTCACCTTTCCGTAAGTGTCTGATATTTGGGTAAGCTGCCAGGCCGACCCCGGGACAGGGCTCTGAAAGCCAGGAGCGCGCCCAGGCTGTTCAAGGCGGGGCCTGTCAACGGCCGAAGAAAGGCCCATGAGCGCTCCGAGGGGAACCCTGTGCTTCACCTGCGGCCTGGCCGTGGGGGCTCCGCCGCGCCTGAACAGGCAGGAGGACGGCAAGGTCTGCCCGTCCTGCATGGAGCGCGTGCTGAACAGCCTGCCGGCGGCCCTGCCCGGAGCGGCCAGCGCCCTGGAAGTGCCTAGCTCACGCTCTCCAGCAGAGAGTGCAGGGCCTCTGGCAGGGGAACCGGCACCAGGCCCCCGGGCTTGAGACGCACGCAGGCCAGCTCCGTCAGGCCATTGGCCACCAACTCCCCGTCCGTGGCCCGGATCATCTCGTAGGAGAAGGTCACCGATGCGCCGCCCAGGCGAGAAACCCGGGGCCGGACCAGGAGCTCGTCCTCAAAACGCAGGGCGGAACGATAGCGAACCTCCACCCGGCGCACGGGCAGGGCCAGGCCTGCCTGCTCCAGCTCGGAGTAGGCACTGCCCAGGTGAGCCAGGAGGCGCGTGCGAGCTTCCTCCATGTAGAGGATGTAGGAACTGTGGTGGGCCACACCCATCTGGTCTGTCTCGCCGTAGCGCACCCGCAGGAGATGTTCAAAGGAGGTCATGGGCAGATGATAGTGGGTGCGGGCGCATCCATGCCCGCTCCATCCCATTGTCCTGGCGCCACGCCGCCGCTTTCGGGCGGGTCAAGCGGGCTTGGGGAAGCCCGGCCCGGGGCCGGCCGGTAGCGCTAGGGACCCCTTGCTGCTACAACCCCACCCCATGGGCCCCTATACGAGCAAGGCTACCTCCACCCGAGACACCGGCGCCGGCGTGCCCCTGGTCGCCCTTGTGCTGACCTGGTTCATTCCCGGCTCCGGGCATCTGTACCTGCGTCGCACCGGCCAGGCCCTGGTGGCCTTCATCCTGGTGGAGGGCCTCTTCTTCCTGGGGCTGGCCCTTTCGGATGGCATGCTGCTCGAGTACCTCTACCCTGAACTGCGCGGCACCTTTGCGGCGGCGCTGACGCCGGAGGCGGGCAATCTCGGAGGCCTGCTCTGGCAGGTGCGCAACTACGGCTACGGCCCGGGCTTTCCGCGTTCCTGGCCCCCGCACATGGAGTTGGGAGTGCTGCTGACGGCCGCCAGTGGAGTCCTCAACCTGATCCTGATGTGCCAGGTGCACACCTTGGCCAGCGGCGGGCAAGGCGACGGAGAGGCGAATCCAAGCCGCTGGGTGCTCCTCACCTGGCTCTGCCCCGGCCTGGGCCACTGGCTCCAGGGGCGGCGCGGGCGCGGGCTGACGATCTTCCTGGCCCTGGGAGGGCTCTTTCTGTTGAGCACCATCCTGGCCGATGGCACCAACTTGGTTCGGGAACGACACTTCTACTACTGGTCTGGCCAGTTCCTGCTCGGCGGCCCGGTGTTGCTGGTTGAGCTCATCTGGGAGCGGGTGGCCGTCAGTGGCCCGGTCGTCTACGAGGACGCGGGGCTGGTCATCGGCTGCGTGGCGGGCATGCTCAATGTACTGGCCATGCTCGATGCCTACGCTCCGGCGGAATCAGAGACGGCACCCGCGACCTCGGCCAGCTCCGTCGGGAGCGGTGTCCGATGAATGACCTGGGGCTTCACATCCTGCTGTTCCTCGCAGTTTCCCTGGTGGTTGTACTGCTCGGGGCCCTGTATGCGGACGGCGACGATGGCCGTGCTCTGCGCTCAATCCCCCGGCGCCTGCTTGTCTTCGTGGTCGGCTGTGGTGCCGTGGCTGCGGTCATCTTGATTCTGGAACACACCCTGGCGTCGGTTACCTGATCACCCCTCGGCCAGGGAGTACAGGCCCCCCGGGTGGCGCAAGACCCGGCCGATCAGCTCCCATTCGACCAGTTCCGTCAGAACCGGCGAGACCGGTTGGCCCAGGAGCCGAGCGAGGTCATCGGCGGTGAGCGTCTCTCCGCGCAGGGCATCCAAGACCGGGGTCGTGCGCTTTCCGTCTTTCCGGATTTGCTCCCGGGCGCCGGAGGCGGCACCGCTGGCGAAGAGCTCTCCCAGGAGCTCCTCGGGCGACTCCACCAGGCTGGCGCCCTCGCGAATCAGGCGGTGCGCGCCCCGGGCCATGGGGTGGTCCACGCGGCCGGGGATGGCGAACACGCTGCGCCCCTGATCGGCCGCCCAGCGGGCAGTGATCAGGGAGCCGGAAGCCCAGGCGGCTTCGACCACCAGAACAGCGGTCGAGAGGCCGGAGATGATGCGATTGCGCAGGGGGAAATGGTGGCGGCGCGGTGGTGTCCCGGGCTCGTACTCCGAGATCAAGAGACCTTCTCGGGCGATGCGCTCTGAGAGCTCGCTGCGGGGCCAGGGGCGATCAACGCCGCAGGCGAGGACGGCAATGGTGCCTGCCCCGGACTCCAGGGCGGCCAGGTGGGCTACGGAGTCAATGCCCCGGGCCAGGCCGCTCACCACCAGGGCGCCGGCCTCGGCCAGGGCGCAGGCGAAGCGTCGGGCCTGGGCCTCGCCGTAGGGAGTCGGCGAACGGCTGCCCACGATGGCCACCGCGGGCGTTCTGCCCAGGAGCTCTCGGCGGCCCACCAGCCAGAGGTCTTCCGGGGCTGGATCGAGTTCCGCGAGGGCCGCCGGCCAGAGGTTGGAGGTCGGCGACAGGTGAAGCAGGGGCGGGCGCACACCCTGGGACGGCCGGGCCCTGGACAGGTCGCCCGCCTAGCGGGAGTTATTCTGCTCGCTCGGTCCCCAAATGGATGCGCGGCCACGCTGCGGCCTCACAGTCGCTGGCTTCTCCATCTGCCAGGCGTGGAAGCACAAAACCCTCCATGTCGTCCAGCAAGGCCGCGATGTCGGCCTGCTCGGTTTGATGCACCAGCGGCCCCAGTAGCCTTCGTTGTCCGCGATATAGGCTGCCGGCACCCTTCAAGTTGCTGCGGCTCAGGTGATAGAGGCAGACGCTGGCCTGCAACAGGCCCTTTAAGAGCCGCGCTCGCGACCCTTCTGCGGCCAGCCAGCCTTCCTCAAAGGCCTCGTGGGCGGCCAGGAACTCACCGGCGTTGAAGAGCTCGATACCTTCCTTCAGCGCCTGTGCTCGTCGATCAGGTGCTTGCACGTCTTGTGCCCGATCGGTCATTTGTTCCGGGGGCAGAGGTCTCCCGGCCCGGCGGCCCAGGGCATTCAGTCGTCGCCGCGCTTCCTGCGCTTGCGCTTTTTCTCATCTCCGCCCTCGTCCTCGGGCTCATCACCTTCCTTTTTCTCGGGCTCAATTCCCCAGAAGCGATCCCACTTGCGTTGCATGCCCGTGGGTAGTGAGTGGGCCTCCTCGCGCACTTCGAGGGTCTTCTTCGCGTCGTTCCACCACCCAGTCCACTTCGGCTGACTCTTGCCCTGATCCTCACCGGTCAAGGAAGCCAGGGCGATGCGGAAGTTTTCCATGAAGGGTTGCACCTTGCGCCAGCCAGCCTTGCGCATCATGGACATCAACTCCTCGACGGACTCCTTCGAACGGATGTTCCCCAGGCTGAGGATGCGCGCCTGAATGACACTGTGGTCGGCGGGGGACCAGAGGTCATCTCCGAGGATCTCGATGGAGTCCGGATTGCCGTGCTGGCCGATGGCCTTGATCAGGGCCGCGAAGAGCTCCGGCTGCTTGCGCATCTTCTTGTCGCGCTTGGCGGTCCCGTGCAGGGCATCGAGGGCCTCCTCGTGCTGGAAGAAGCGCAGGGCCTCGATGGCGGCCAGTTGCACGCCCTGCTCCTTGTCCTTCAGGCCCTTGGCGATCAGCGTGGCCACCTCCTCGTCGAAAACCTCGGCGTTCTCCTCGATGGCCAGGGACTTGTCGATGGCGTCCCCCTTCTTGAAGGCCTTTTCCAGTTGCTCCACGGCGGCTTCCACCCGGGCCGGATCCGGCTCAGCGGGCTTGGGCACAGCGGGGTCTTCAGCCAGGGCCAGGGCGCACAGGGTCAGGGGGCAGAGTAGAAAAGCGGTGGTCGGGGCTAGGCGCATGGGGTGTCTCCTACCCCGGAATGGGGCATGTGGGTGAGGATAGTCCGCGAATAACCCCCGTTCCAGGGGGTGGTTCCGGCCGGGCCGGGCACGGCTGCCCGGGCCTCCGCCAGCTGCTATTCTGCTATTTGTCCGAGGACGAGTTGGCCTTGGCCGTGGCTGCCTTCTTGCGCTTCTTCTGCTTGAAGGTGAAGCCCTCGCCGTCCTTGTCCGTGTCCACGGCGATGGGATCGCCCTCGCTGAAAGTGCCTTTCAGGAGATGCTCGGCCAGGGGGTCCTCGATGTAGCGCTCGATGGCCCGGCGCAGGGGGCGCGCCCCATAATCCGGGTGGTAGCCCTTCTCGATCAGGAAACCCAAGGCAGCATCGGTAAGTTCGATATCCACGCCCTTGTCCTTGAGGCGCGTATGCACATCTGCCAGTTGCAGGTGCACGATGGACTTCAGGTCTTCCGTGGTCAGGGCGTTGAAGACGATCAACTCGTCCACGCGGTTCAGGAACTCGGGCCGGAAGTGGCGCTCCACCTCGATCATCACATCGGCGTGCATGCGCTTCTTGCGGTCCTCCGGGTTGGCCTCATCGGCCTGCACGCCACCGAAGCCCAGGCTGGAGCCGGCCTTCATCTGTTGGGATCCGAGATTGCTGGTCATGATCAGGATCACATTGCGGAAATCCACATGGCGTCCGAAGGAGTCCGTCAGGCGACCCTCTTCCATGATCTGCAGCAACATGTTGAAGACATCCGGGTGGGCCTTCTCGATTTCGTCGAGGAGCACCACGCAGTAGGGGCGCCGGCGCACTTTCTCGGTCAGCTGGCCGCCCTCCTCGTAGCCGACATAGCCGGGAGGCGCTCCCACCAGGCGCGAGGCGTTGTGCTTCTCCATGAAGTCGCTCATGTCCATGGTGATGACGGCGTCTTCGTCCCCGAACATGAAGTTGGCCAACTGCTTGCACAGGTAGGTCTTGCCCACGCCGGAGGGGCCGAGGAACACAAAGGAGCCCATCGGGCGACGGGGATCCTTCAGGCCCGAGCGTGAACGCCGCACGGCGCGCGCGATGGCCTTGATGGCTTCGTCCTGGTGGATGACGATGGCGGACATGTGGTCTTCCATCTGGAGCAGGCGCTCGGCCTCCTCTTCTTCCAGGCGTGTCAACGGGATACCGGTCATCTTGGAAACGGTTTCGGCGATCACTTCGTCCGTGACTTCTCCGACCTTCTCCTTCTCCTCCTGTTCCGAACGCCACTCCGCATGGCGCTCTTCCTTGGACTTCTTGAGCTTGTAGGCCTGGTCCCGAAGCTGTGCGGCCTTTTCGAAATCCTGGTCGCTGACGGACTGGTCCTTCTCGCGCTCGAGGCGTTCGATCTCCTCGGTCAACTCGGAGAGGTCCGGCGGAGGCACCATGGAACGCAGGCGCACGCGCGCACCGGCTTCATCCATGACGTCGATGGCCTTGTCCGGCAGGAAACGGTTGCTGATGTAACGGGTGGCCATGTCCACGCAGGCGCGCAGGGCTTCATCCGTGAAGCTCACGCGGTGGTGGGCCTCGTAACGGTCGCGCAGGCCCTTCAGGATGGCGAAGGCCTCATCCGGGCTCGGCGGCTCGACGGCCACGGACTGGAAGCGGCGCTCGAGGGCACCGTCCTTCTCGATGAACTTGCGGTACTCGTCGAGGGTCGTGGCGCCTATGCATTGGATCTCCCCGCGCGAAAGAGCGGGTTTCAGTACATTGGAGGCGTCGATGGCGCCTTCAGCTCCGCCGGCACCGACGAGTGTGTGCAGCTCGTCGATGAAGAGGATCACATCGCCGACGCGCTTGACCTCGGTCATGACCGCCTTGATGCGCTCTTCAAACTGTCCGCGGTACTTGGTACCGGCCACCATCAGCGCCAGGTCGAGCACGACAATGCGCTTGCCACGCAATAGCTCGGGAACTTGTCCCTCGATGATGTCGGTGGCCAGGCCTTCGACAATGGCGGTCTTGCCGACACCCGGCTCGCCCAGCAAGACCGGGTTGTTCTTCGTGCGGCGCGAGAGAATCTGGATGACGCGCTCGATCTCATCCGCACGACCGATGACCACGTCGAGCTTGCCGTCCCGGGCCAGCTCGGTCAGATCGCGCCCGAAGGAGTCGAGGGCCGGGGTCTTGCTCTTGCTGACGCCGGTTGACTGGCCGCCTTCCGTGAGGATGTCATCGTCCTCCTCCTCGTCGGTGGCGTCGGCGCCCAGGAAGTCGAGCACTTCCTCGCGCACGTCCTCAAGCTTGATGTTGAGGTTCATCAGGACCTGGGCGGCGATGCCCTCGTTCTCCTTGATGAGTCCCAGGAGCAGGTGCTCGGTGCCGATGTAGTTGTGCCCCAGGTTGCCGGCCTCTTCCATGGAGAGTTCGAGCACCTTCTTGGCCCGCGGCGTAAAGGGCAGCTGGCCCATGCTGACCATGGAGGGACCGGTCTTGACGATCTTCTCCACCTCTACCCGAATCTTGTTCAGGTCGATGCCCATGTTCTTGAGCACATTGGCCGCCACGCCGCTGCCCTCCTGCACCAGGCCCAGGAGCACGTGCTCCGTGCCCAGGTACTCGTGGTTGAAGCGTTGGGCCTCCTGGCGAGCGAGGTTCATCACCTTTTTGGCGCGGTCTGTGAAACGATCAAACATGGAATTTCCTGTGGGGGACGGCGCCCCCGCGGGGGGCGGTGTGTGGAGGGTGTGGGTACCAGCTTCTTTTCGGCTGAACCCGCCTCCGGGGTTGATGCCCTGGCCGGGAAGATATGGGAGGGGTGGCGGACGAATCACTCCGCCGGGCTCTTTTCCGGACCCGGTTGGGCTCCAGGCACTAGGATGCCATTTCTGCCACCCGTGTGCCACCTGGGGGCCGGTGCCAGGCCCCGGAAGAGGCCTGGGGAGGGGCGGAGCTTCCTACTCCGCTTCCTCGGGGTCCGGCTGGCTCTCCAAGGAAAACAACTCATCCCGCAGGCGAGCGGCCTCCTCATAGGCCTCCTCGCCCACGGCCGTGTCCAAATCGCGCTTGAGTTCAGCCATGCGCTGCAGGCGGACCACGACCTCGTCATCCACTCCTGGCACCCGGCCGATGTGCTCCCGTGCACCCTGGACCCGCTCAAGCAGCTCGCCAATGGCCTCGGCAAAGACCTCGTAGTCCTTGGGGCAGCCGAGCCGGCCCCGTCGCCGGAATTCCTCCAGGGTCATGCCGCATTGCGGGCAGGTGATCGAGGCCACCCGCTTCATTTGCTTGGCGGAGACCTGCAGGAGCTTCCAGATATCCGCCATGGTCTTCTTCGAAGAGCCGCCGTGGGGCAAGTCGAGGCCTTGGGCGCAAACCTCGCAGAGGTGTTTCTCCTGGGCGTCCTGCACGCCGTCATGTGACTCGATTTCAGTCACATGCACGTTGGCTTTATTCTTGTTGCACTGTTCGCAGAGTCTCATAGGGCGTCTGGCTTCTTCCTCATCATATAGCCTCGGGACAGCCGGGATGTACGGCCTTTCTCCCGGGGAGTGGGCTGTTCCCTCCTGTTTTCGACGGGTGCAACCGTTCTCGCATCGCCCGCACCGTACTCCGGGGCTGGCTCCCCGGGCCGCGCACCCGCTGGCGTGCTGGCCGGGGTTCTGCGCGGATTCCTAACGGGGAGCGGGCTGTTGGCCTGTCCCGGGGGCCAGGGCGGCGCGGAAGGCCTCCGCCCGGTCGCGGAAGTTGTTGAATGCGTCGAAGCTCGAGCAGGCGGGGGAGAACAGCAGCGTGTCCTCCGGCCCCGCCGCGGAGCGGGCGGCCCGGGTGGCTGCCGTCAGCTCGCGGTGGATCTCGGTCTCCAGGCCGCCCTCCAGGAAGCGCGTTGCCAGGGATGGGGCGGCCTCGCCAAAGCAGAGCACCAGGCGTACCCGTCCCCGGGCGGCCGCGATCAGCTCGTCGAAGGAGAGACCCTTGTCCCGGCCGCCGAGCAGCAGGATGACCGGAGGTGAGCAGGAACGCAGGGCGGAGAGGGTCGAATCCGGCGTCGTGGAGACCCCGTTGTCGATGACAAGGGGGCCAGCGCCCGTGGGGTTTGCACCAGTGGGGCCAGCGCCCGTGGCGCCAGGGCCCGCGGTGCTCTCGGCCGCGTTGCCAGCGCCCGTGGGACCGGGACGGTCGGCGCTCTCCGGGGTGGGTGAGTTGCTCCGGGTCTGCGGGGAATAGGGGCGCCGGGGCGTGCCGTCGGGCTCCAGGGGTTCCATGCGATGGGGGAGGCCGCGCAGGCCCGAAATGGCCCCGGCAATGGTCTCCGGGGCCAGGCCCAGGACCCGGGCCAGGCCGGCGGCCAGCAGCAGGTTGTCGGCCTGGAACAAGCCGCGCAGGGGCAGATCACCGGCGTTCCCCAGGCGTGTCTCCCCGTCGTAGAGCTCACCTTCAGCCAGGCGCAGACGCGGGAAGCTCTCCCCGGCGCGGCCGCGGCCGAAGGCAATTGTCTCCCGGGGGCTGCCCGCGGGAGATGCTTCCAGGTCAGAGGGACGCCTCGCGCCTCCCCGGCGAGCCTCCGGGGCGTCCGTGCCCAGGCGGGAGTCGCGGGCCGGCAAGAGAGCCGTGCCGTCCGGGGCGAGCAGCTCAAGCACCCGGGCCTTGGCCGCGGCGTAGGCCTCCGGGCTGCCGTGGCGTTCCAGGTGGTCCTCCAGGATGTTGGTGATGGCCACCGCTCGCACCCTGCCGGCGGCCCGGATCGCGCGGCATTCCCCTGGTGAGAGGGCGGCCAACTGATAGGAGGAGACCTCCAGCACGACCACATCCCTTTCCCCCAGGAGCGGCAGCTCGTCCAGCAGGGAGCGGCCGATGTTTCCGCCCAGGTGAACCGTGCCGGCCAGGGGTGCGGCCCCCAGGAGGTCTGCCAGGAACTGGCAGGTGGAGCTCTTGCCCTGGGTCCCCGTGACCAGGGCCAGCGTGGCGCGGCAGGCGGGCAGGAAGAGGGCCAACTCGCTGGTGATAGGGACCTCTGCCCCCCGCGCCGCCGTCAAGAAAGGGCTGTCCGGGGGGACGGCGGGGTTGGCCACCACCAGGGCGGCGTCGGTGAAGTCATCTTCACGGTGGCCACCCAGGTGCCAGGAGATGTCCAGGCCAGCCAGCTCAGCCAGGGCCGGGGCCAGGACTTCCGCCGGGCGCAGGTCCGTGACCGTGACCTGTCCCCCGGCTCGGGCCAGGTACCTGGCCACCGCCGCTCCGCCGCCGAAGAGGCCCAGGCCCATGACGGTCACGGGCCGTCCGTGGATGGGCGGCAGGCAGCTCATCAATCGTCCGTGGGGGGGTCCCCGAGAGCAGGCGCTCGAACTTCCTGGGCGGCGATTGGGGGGGGCTCCGCCTGCAGGTGCCCCTCCCGGGCCAGGCGCGCCCGGCGCAGGACAGCCGCCAGGTCCGGTGCGTCGGGTGAGCCTCCCTCGGCGTTCAGGGCCAGCTTCACCTGGTGCCGATCAGTCCAGGCCAGGGGCCACAGGAAATCCGTAAACAGGTCAACGGGGAAACGGCCATACCAGGGAGGGCTGAGCTCCGCGCGGACTGACCTGGTGCGGAAGCCCTCCAGGTACAAGGTCAGGCGCACGGTGCCGTAGTGGTCGAATTCGTGCTCCAGGGGGGTCTTCCCGATGATGCGTTCGTCCAGGCGCACGATGGCGCCGGGGGGCGTCGATTCCACGGTCAGGACGCGCTCGACGCCGGCGCAACTCGCCAGGGAGGCGAGGGCCAGGCAGAGGGCGGCGACATTGCGGTTCATGGGGCTGGGCCGCGCCCGGAGCTAGACCGGGCGTGTATGGCGGAGAGGGCGGGATTCGAACCCGCGGACCCCTAACGGAGTCACAACATTAGCAATGTTGCGCATTCAGCCGCTCTGCCACCTCTCCGTGACAAGGGGCGCAGAGCATACCGGGGAAGGGGCCGGGCAGACACCCTTTTTCGCCCCCGGCAGCCTGGGAAAGTGGTTGCCGGGGCCGGCTCTCGCCTTCTCGCCGGACCAGTGACCCGAGCGGTCCAGGATGGCGAGCGGGGGCCCCCCTCGGCGGCGCGCCTCGTTATTATCTGGAAGGCCCAGACCCGGCCCAGCAGCAACACCGTGCAACCGCGCCTCTTCCAACTCCTCGCCACCCCCCGGGCCCAGGCCTCGTTCCAGCTCTGGGCTTTCAATGTCCTGCTGGGCACGCTGATCGGCACCTCGTATCTGGCCCACATTCCAGCTGATCTCTCTTTCTGGGGACGCCTCTTCGTGCCCCTGGCCCTGATCTCCACGGTAGCCACCCTGGCCCTGGTTCCGGGGCTGATCTTTGCGTTCCTGTGCCACCTGGTGTCACCGCCGCGCCTATCCGGTGGCCTGCAGGCCTTTGTGGGAGCCTTCTTCCTGGCGCTGCTCTATGCGGACACGCGCATCTACAACCTGCTGCGCTACCACTTCAACTCCTCCGTGCTGAACGTCATGTGGACGCGGGGCTCCGAGGACGCAGTGCAACTCGGGGCCAGCGTCTGGCTGGCCATCTTCGCCATTCTGACGGTGATGACCGCCGTGCAATACGCGGTCTGGCATTGGGCCAGCTCCCGGGCGGAGCAACGCGTGGCCCAGGGCCAGACGCGAAAACTGTTGGAGCTCCCCCTGTTCCTTTGGCTGGTCCTGCTGCTGCCCGTCGTATTCGTCGAGAAGACCATCTACGCCGCAGCCGATTACCGGCGGGAGCACTCACTGACAAGCACTTCGAAGGTGCTGCCGCTCTACTCGGGGCTGCGCCTCGGACGCTATCTGCCGGGCGGCGTCGACCGCCTACCTGAGGTCGAGGTGCTGCCGGACGGCGTGGGCTTGGCCTGGCCCCATGAGGAGCCCCTGCTCGACCCCGCCGGGCCGCGCCCCAACCTGCTCTTCGTTGTGCTCGATTCCTGGCGCCGGGACATGCTCAACGCGGAGGTCACACCGCGCCTCTCCCGGTTTGCCGCTGAAGCCCGTCGCTTCGACGATCATCTATCCAGTGGGAATTGCACGCGCTTCGCGCTCTTCTCCATGCTCTACGGTCTGCACGGCTCCTACTGGTTCCCGGCCCTGGCCGAGGGCCGCGGCCCCCTGATGTTGGATGCCCTGGCCGAAGCCGGCTACGAGCTCAAGGTCATCTCCAGTGCCTCCATGGCCTATCCTGAGTTCCGCAGCACGGCCTGGGTGGAATGCGAAGACGCCGTCGAAGACAACTGGTCATCGCGCCTGTCCTGGGAGAAGGACGAGCTCGTCGCCGGGCGCTTTGAGTTCTGGCTGGAGGACCGCGAGGCGCGTGGCGAGGACCGCCCCTTCTTCGCCTTCCTGTTGCTCGACACGCCCCACCAACCATACAACGCGCCGCCGGGCGGGCCCTTCCAGCCGTCAGCCACGGAAATCGACTACCTGCGCCTCAGCGGGGAGACGGACGCTGCCTTTCGGGAGCGCCTCTTCAACCTCTATCGCAACGCAGTCCATCACGCGGACCGCGTGGCCGGACGCGTGCTTGAAGCCCTCGACGAAAGTGGCCATGCGGCAGACACGCTGGTCATTGTCACCGGTGATCATGGGGAGGAGTTTCAAGAGAACGGCTTCTGGGGTCACACGAGCAACTTCACGCCGGAGCAGGTTGCCGTGCCGTTTCTCATGCGCGGTCCCGGCGTTACCCCGGGAGAGGAACTGCGTCCCACCAGCCATCTGGATGTGGCACCGACCATCCTCGAGCTCCTGGGAGCCGATGCCGCCCGGCGCTCTTCCTGGTGCCTCGGGGAGAATCTGCTCCAGCCGCTGCAGAGCCGCGTGCGCACCGTGGCCGCCTGGGACCGCATTGGCCTGTGGACTCCCCGGGGCATCCTCAGCATCCCCCTCGATCCCCGGGCAGGCGAGGTCGAGGTGTTCGATGAAAGCTGGCGTCCCTATCCGGATCCCGAGCAGCGCTGCCGCTCCGAGGATGCCTCCCTGGCGCGCCTCGCGGAGGAATGCACGCGCTTCCTGCGCCAACTGTGAGCCCGATGCGTCGCCTCCGCTTGCCCGGTGTGCTGCTGCTGGTGGTGCTCGCCTCCGCCACGGTGCGCTGGGCGAACCACCTGCGCCGCTCACAGCTCCCCGGCGGCGATCCGGCAGCTGGCTGGTTCTGCACCGACCCGGATAGCCTCTATCACATGCGGCGGGTGGAGCGCCTCCTGACAGAGGGCCGAGTCTCCCAGTCCGATCCGCTGCTCGGTGCTCCCCTCCGGGACACGCCCCTGGTTGTCCCGGAGGACCCGCTCGGCTCCCAGCGGAATGCGTCGCCGGGGACCGCGATCCCATGGCCGCCAGCCTATACACATATCCTCGGACTGCTCGCGTCGCCGGCCGGGGCGTCTGCCCCGGCCGTGCGTCGCCGTGTGATCGAGGAAACGGTGGCCTCTCTGCCCTTCTGGTTCGGTTGTGCCACCAGCCTCTTCGTGGCCCTGGCCGCCGCCGGCCTGGCCAGCCGCGGTGGCAGGCCCGGCCGGGCTGCTCCCAGCGGCCCGGCCGAGGCCGCCCTGGTGGCTGGCCTCTACCACGCCTTCGCCTTTGGCTCCCTCAAGTACAGCCACCTGGGAACCGGGGACCACCACGCCCTTGTCTCCTGCCTGATGGCGCTGCTCTTCCTGGTCGTCTCCCGGGCTCTGGCCGGGGCCGCCGAGCCGGGCTCGGACCGGGACCCGCCGCCGGGGGCGATTCCCCTGGGGCTGGGAGCGGGAGCCATCGCCGGTCTGCTCCTGGGAACCTGGGTCGCCAGCCTGGCCGTACTGGTGCTGGTGGAGGTCGCCCTGGCCTGGGCCTTCATGACCCTGGACCGCAGGGGAGTTGCCCGCCTGGCCCGCTGCGGCTTGACCATGCACCTCACAGCCCTCGCTTGCCTGAGCCCGGCCCTGCTCGCCAGCCCCTGGCTCGAACTCCAGCCCTGGAGTGTGATCAACCTATCCCAATACCACGCAGCCCACCTCTTGGCAGGCGCGGCCGTCTGCCTGTTCGCCTGCCTCGCCTTCCCCGCCGCCTCGCGCGGCCGCCGTGCCGTCTACCTCTCCCTGGCGGCGGCCTCGCTCCTCTCCCTGGCACTCCTCACGCCCCTGGCCCAGCCCCTCGGCGAGGCCCTCCTCTGGGCGGCAGCCACTGACCCCTTCATGGCGGGGGTGCACGAGTCCCAGCCCCTCTTGAGTTCCCTGGGCAACCCCGCGGGAGGTCCCCTGATGGCCGCCCGCTACCTGGGCTGGGGACTGTTCGTCGCGCCCTTCGCCTGGTGGGCTCTGCGGCCGGCCCCGGGCACCGGCCGCGCATCGACCGGACTGCTCTGGTGGGTGGCCCTGCCCCCCCTCGTCCTCGCCGCCCTGCTCCAGCGCCGTTTCGCCGACCTGGCCCTGGTGCCCCTGGCCCTGGCCCTGGGCCTGTGGCTGCCGGCGACCTTGAACCGGGCCCTGGCCCCGCGCCCGCAGTCCCCGCTCCGCCGCCTGGTCCTTTTGCCCCTCCTCCTGCTGGCGCTGCCCCTCTGCGCCCACGGCCGCGTGCTCTGGACCACCGCCGCCCGCGCGGCTTCGGCTGAGCCATACCCCGAAACGGCCGAGGCCATCCGCGAGCGCGGCCGTCGGGAACTCTACTCCTGGCTCCGCGAGCGCCGCGAGGCCCCCCCGGCGGGGGCAGGTTTTACGGGGAAAGTCGGCGACCTTGGGGCGGAAAACCCGGTCGGAAGGGTGGTGGTGGGGGCGGTGGGATCCCCGGGGGGCGCCGGCCGCGTCTTGGCCCAGTGGGATCTGGGCCACGCCATCGAGTGGTATGCCGGCGTGGGTACGGTGGCCTCGAACTTCGGCGCCTACATCGGCGGCGAGTCCTACCTCATGCCCTGGCGCTTTTTCCTGGCCGCGGATGAGGAGCGAGCGGAGGCCATGCTGCAGGCAGCGGGGGCTCGCTGGGTGCTCGTGATGGACAACTTCCCACGCAACCTCGCGACCGCCGCGGCGCGCCTGGGTCTGGACCAGGATGCGGCTGCGACGGAGGGACGCCTGTGGCGGCGCCTGATGGCCGACGGAACTTCCGGGGCGCAGGGCTCCTTGCCGTTTCTGAGGCTGGTGCATGTGTCACCGGTGGAACACCAGCGGCGTCTTTTCCTCGGCATGCGCGGGGGGCCGACCCGGGCCCTGCCCACCGGCTGGATCTGGGAGCGCGTACCCGGGGCTCGGGTGGAGTTCAGGGGCGAGCCCGGTGATGAGTGCGAGGTGCGCGTCGCCGTCGAGTTCCCAGCCGCCCAGCACACCCTGGAGTGGGTGGGCAGGGCGACCGTCACTGCTGGCGGGCGGGCGTTTGTGCGTGTGCCCTATGCAACCGGCGGGAGCGCCACGGCTCGCTGGCGCATGACCCCAGCGGGGCAGCGGGGCTTGGCGGAGCATCTCCAGGGGGCTGACGGAGCGGGCGAGCGAGCGGGCGAGCTGTCGGTTCCCGAGGCGGCCGTGCGAACGGGAGGGCGGGTCGAGGTCCCCTGAGGAGCGGCCCGGCGCCCGCGGGCTTCCCGGGCCCTCAGGCGGAGGCCATGAACAGAATCAGGACAAAGAGGATCGGGAAGACGTATTTCATGGCGTGGGGTCTTGGAGGCATGCAGCGGATTTCCGCCCGCATCCGAAGGGGGAATCAGCTGTCATTGCCCACAGGGACTCCCGGCGGGGGGTAATCTTCCCGGTTTCACCCAACATATTCCTGAGGAGGTTATCGTGGAGTCGGGCTGCGGCACTTCCTGCGGCCCGGTCCAGATCCCAACTACAACAAGAGAGTTCCATGATCCCCCCCGCGACTCCCAGCGCTGTGCTTTCCAGCGGCGCCTCGATCCTTGTTTCAGTGAGCCTGGCCCTCCTGGCCGGGACCGCTCCGGCCTTGGCCCAGGGGCAGGACGACTGCGCCAACGCCCAGCCGATCAGCGGCCTGGGCAGTTTCGCCTTCGACAACAGCGTGGCTGTCATGGATGGCCTGGCGGACCCCCTGTGCGATGCCTTCGGGACCCAGGACATCGATCAGGATGTGTGGTTCGCCTGGACGGCGACCGACGATGGTTTGCACCGTCTCAGCACCTGCAACCAGACGGGCGTGGATACGAAAGTCGCCGTCTACGACGGTAGCTGTACCGCTGCCATGCTCGCCTGCAACGACGACGCCTGCGGCTTGCAATCGGAGACCAGCTGGTCGGCGGTGAACGGCCAGATGTACATCCTGCGCATCGGCACCTTCCCCGGGGCCATCGGTGGAACCGGGCAGGTCACAATCACAAGTGATCAACCCGTGCTGAACCCGGCGAACGGTCACTACTACATGTACATCTCCTCGCCCCTGGATTGGGCTGCGGCAGAGGCTGAGGCTCAGACTCTCATGCACCAGGGCGTGCCCGGACATCTGGTCACGGTAGCTGACGCGGCGGAGAACGATTTCCTTGTGAACACCTTTGGCCAGCGCTGCTGGATCGGAGCCTTTCAGGACTACGGCGCGCCGGGCTACTCGGAGCCTTCCGGCGGCTGGTCTTGGGTCACCGGCGAGGCTTGGACTTATGACTCCTGGGGCAGTGGAGAACCAAATGACTATGGAGCCGGCGAGGACTGGGCGGAGACCTGGGCCACGGGCGATTGGAATGACATGCCAATCAGCACCGGGAATGTGACCGGGTACTACGTGGAGTTCGACGGCGGCGGGGACCCCTTCGGCAGCAATTACTGCATCGGAGCACCGAACTCGACGGGAGCCGGGGCTGAGATGTCGGCCACGGGTTCCCCGAGCATCGCGAGCAACAACCTGACCCTGCGGGCCGAACCTGTTCCCGCCGGACAGATGGGTGTTTTCTTCTACGGTCCCGCCCAGATACTGGTGCCCTTTGGTAATGGCTACCTCTGTGCCGGAGCGGGAAGTGTGGGCCTGTTTCGGCTCTACCCGCCGATTCCAGCCAATGCCGCTGGGTTGCTCTCGCGCGCCGTGGACTACACCAGCCCGCCGCAGCCCGCCGCCCAGGTCGCCGCCGGCTCAGTCTGGAACTTCCAGGCCTGGTATCGCGATCCCCAGGCAGGAGGAGCGGCCTTCAATTTCTCGGACGGTTTCGAGATAACCTTCGATCTGTAGATGCGGAGCGGCGGGCGGCCCCCGGTTTCGGCGTCGCCGGCAGGAGTGCAGGCGACGCGTGCCTCTCGGGCCGGCCATGCGGCCGCCAGTTCGGGCCTGGAAGAAGTGAGTCCCGGAACCCATCGAGCAGTCATGGCGCCTGTCTCCGGTTCCTCCAAGAGAGGCCGGATTGTTTGCAACGATTGCCCCGACACCGGCGAGGGCTGGGTTGCGTCTGCCTTCAGGCCGGAAGGCCAGCCGCACGCTTGGGAGCTAGCCCACAGCCAGCGCGAGGCTTCACCGCAGAGCGCGTAGACGGCCGACTGCGCTTGCCCCCCGCCAGCTGGCCCGCGCAAGCCTGGAATAGCGCGCGCGGACTCTACGCGAGGCGCGTGAGCGCGCGCAGCAGTGCTTTGGCTGCGGGTGCGCGTGGATTTGTCAGGGGCGTGGATACATAGCGCCCCAGCTTCTCCAGGTGGTAGTCGATCACCATGTCATCGACGGCGGCGGCCAGGGGATAGGCGCCGTGTCCGGCGTGGACGGCGCGCAGCAGGCGCAGCAGGCCGACGCGTTTCATGGCTGCCTGGCAGGCGGTGAGCGTCGTGGGGGCCAGGACGCCTGATGTCAAGGAGCGCTCGGCGTCATCAAGGGCTTCCAGCTCGTCGCCGATCCGAATGGACTCCACGCAACCATTGGCGAGAACGGGGAGCATGGGGATCGCGCCCGTGGGTGGCTCCAGGCGGTCAGTCGCCGTGCCCTGGCTGCCGGCCAGGCTGATGTGGCCCTTTGAGTAGTCGCGCGGCTCGACGATCAGGGCGCGTGCGGAGTTGGCCAGGCCCAGGTGTCGCGCGTGCAGGCCGTCGGGGCCGCGCCGGCGTCGGCCGCCGGTGATGCGCTCGGCGCCCAGCATGGCCTTGGCCGTGGCCAAGCCGTGATAGGCGTAGCCGGAGCGGTGGAGCAGGGCCTGTTCCATCTGGCCCAGGGCACCGGAGAGGGCTACGCGGCGCAGGGGCGGCAGCCAGGGCAGGTAGGCGCAGTCCTCGGGCACCCAGGTGTTGCGGTAGCCCCTCAGCTTGTCCAGGTGGCGGAAGTGCTTGAAGCGCACTACCGGCGTGTCGATCAGCATGTCCGTCTGCCCCAGGTTGAGGGCGGCGAGGTGGTCGAGCACCGTGGGCACGGCGTCCTTGCCCACGGCCAGGTAGAGCAGGTCGACATCGTCCAGGTTGTTGAGTTCGGCAAGCGGATCAACCTGCCAGGTGCGTCCGGCGGCCTCGGTCGTACGTGCGCGTCTGCCGTGCAGGGAGCGCACCTCAAACAGGTCCTCCAGGGCGCGGAAGGCGGGCAGGACCGCCTCGCGGATGCGCTTGCCCACACCGATGATCGTGACACGCCGGCGGCTCATGCGTCGGCCTCGTCAGGTTCAGCGCCGGGCGCAGCGCCGCCGGGCAGGTGCTCGCGCAGATGGCGGGCCAGGCGAATGGAGAGGGCCACGATGGTGAAGGTCGGATTGGCGCAGCCGCTGGTCGGGAACACGGAGCCGCCGGCGCAGTACAGGTTGGCGAGGCCGTGGACGCGGCCATGCGGGTTGACGACGGAGAGCTCTGGGTCGCGGCCCATGCGCGTGGTGCCCATGTGGTGGGAGGCGTCCTGGTCGATGGGCCAGGGTGTTTCCTTTTCCAAGGTCGAGTGGAAGCGGCCGAGGCCGGCACGCGGCAGCTCGGCCTCAAGCACCTCGTGGAGGGCGAGCAGGGAGCGCCGGTCGAGTTCAGAGCAGCGATGCTGCACCAGCGGTACGGGTTGGCCGTAGGGGTCCTGCTCCGTACCCAGTACGACGCGGTTATCTGGATGCGGTTCCATCTCCATGAAGTTGCGCACGCGCACGCGGCGGATCTTGGGCTTGGCGCCGGAAAGGCGGTAGAAGGCGTAGGCGCAGACGCTGGGCAGGTGCAAGGCGATGCGCGCCACCAGCCCCAGAGCCCCCAGCAGGCCGCGGCGGGCCAGGACGGTATCCGCATCATCGCCGGTTTCACTGTAGTCGCGCAGGGAGACGACCTTGTCGCCCTGGCTCTTGCGCCAGAAAGTCAGGACGCCACTCGAGCGTTTCACAAGTTGGACGAGGCATTCCACCCCGTCGTTGTCGGACCAGGGGAAGAGCGGTTCGAAGCGCACATAGGAGTTGAGCAGTTCGCGCTGACGTTGCTCCGCCAGGGGCAGGCGCAGCCCCGCGTAGCCGGCGGATCCGCGCACCAGGCAGCCGAAGAAGTAGGGCGCATCTTCTACCGGGCTGTCCAGCTCCAGAATGCCGTGGTAGTTCTTCGGGTGGTTCATCAGGTAGCGGCCGACCTGATCGTGTTCGTTGCCGAGGGCGGAGTTCAGCAGGAGGCGTGCGTTCTCTATCCCGCCGGTGGCCAGGACAAAGACCTTCGCATGCAGCCTCACCTCGCGACCGCCGCGCGTGCGCAGGGTGCCGCTGGTCACACATCCGGCGGTCTCCTCCAGGCGCAGCAGAGTGGCATCCGTGTAGAGCGTGACCGCTTCACCGTCATAGGTGTCGAGCCATTCCCGTCCGTAGTCCTGGGCCCGGGCGGCGGCCAGGAAGATCTTCTCCTCCAGCCCCCTCCACTCCGGCTGCAGTTGACCATTTCCGCGCAGGGCGGCGAAATCACCGCTGGGGCTGAATAGCTCGGGGGCTGGGAAGCGATAGCGCTGCGCGGCCTGCGAGTACAGGTCAGCCAGCTCGGCACCGCCGATGGGCCAGGCACAGGGGCGCAGATAGGGCCGCTGCTCCAGGTCCACCGGGTCCAGCGGGCTGGAGAGTCCTGACCAGGTGGTGGAGGCGCCGCCCACCACCCGTTCGCGGGAGTGGGGCTTGATGTGGATGCCCTCGCTTTGCACTCGCCGCAGCATGTCCCCGTGGGCGGTAGGGGCGCGTTGACCACTCTCCAGAACGCAGATGCGCAGGCCAGAGTCCTTCAGCTCCCGGGCCAGCGTGGCGCCGGCGGGCCCGGAGCCGATGATGGCCACATCGATGCCGGAGAGTTCAGCGCTCTCGCTCTGGTCGAGATCGGCGATCATGGGCGCAGACTACCGGACAGGGATGCGGAAGTTGTATCCGGATTCCCATTCCTGTCATCAATCGCCGTCCACTTCCCCGGCGTAGCCGAGGGCCTTCAGCATGTCCTCGGTTTTCTTGGCGGCTGGCTTCACCCGTATCGGCTCCCACTCCATCCAGGGACGATCCTTGAACTCCTCCTGGAAGGCATCTTCCATGGCCTGAGCCTGTTCGAAGGCACGGCTAATACCATTGCGTTCCCCAGGGTCCTCGACGAGATCGAAAAGGCGCCGCGTGTGTTCACCGCCGAATATCTTGTGAGGCCACTGGAAGCGGGCGTAATGGGGGGGCTTGGAGGAGCGCACTACACGGTCCGGTGGCCGCTGGCCAAGGAGTGAGTAGCCGGGGAGTTCCGGGGCTGGCTCCATACCCAGGCCGGCCAGGATCGTCGGGGCGATATCCACTTGATGGACCATTTCGGTCACATGGGTGCCGGGGGCCGGAGCACCTGGCGTACCGTCGGGATAGCGCACCAGAAGGGGCACATGCAGGCCCTCCTGGTACAAGCCTCCGTGGCCCTTGAGTGAACCACGGGAAGCGAGTGATTCACCGTGATCGGCAGTGATGACAACCAGTGTGTTTTCCATGAAGCCTAGCTCGTCCAGTTCCCGGAACCACTTGCCGAGCAGGGAGTCAATCCAGGCGATGTTGCCGTCATAGAGGGCCGTCAAGGGTGGGATAATGTCCTCTGGCACCGGATTGTCCCGGTCCTCGCGAACCTGATCGAAGTTGATGCCCTCTAGCTGTTCGCGGGCATCGGCCATGAACATCGTGTCGAAGGGCGGCGGCGGATCGTAGAAGGGGTCGTCCGGCTCTTCGAGCCTCTCGGCGTGAATGTCAAACAGATGCAAGAAGAGGAAGTAGGGTCGGTTGTGGCTGACGTTGGCAAACTCTTCCCGCAGGTGCTCCTCAGCCTCCAGCGCATCCATGTGGGAGCGCCAAACGTCGAAGCCGCTATTCATGCCGAAGCGTTCGTGGATCCAGCCTTCGTAGAAAAGTGAAAGGGTCTGGTAGCCGCGGTCATAGAGGCGCTCGGCGATCATTGGGACCTCCGGCGAGAAGCCCCGCCGTTTCTCTGTTACGCCGTGCTGCTCAGGGTAAAAACCGCTCAACATTGAAGCATGGGAGGTCAGCGTCCAGCAGGAGCTGGAGATGGCGGTGTCGTAGACCACGGCCTGCTCGGCGAACTTCTCCAGCTCCGGCGTTGTCTCGCGCTCGTAGCCGTAGATGCTCATGTGGCGTGCGCGCAGGGTGTCCAGGGAGATCAGGATCACCGAGGGCGGCTGGACGGAAGGAGCCTGGCCGCAGGCCAAGAGTGGGAGCAGGAGGAGGGCGGAGAGGGTGGCGTTGGTGTGTCGTTTGGTCATGGGAGTTCCCATTTGATCGGCAGGGAGTGCTGCCTTCATGATAGATCCGCGGATTCAAGGCCTAGGGAGCTGTCCCAGTCGGGCTGTCGGCCTCCCGTTGAATAACGGGGCATCCTACACCGTCGTGCGATGGATGAGGAAACGCAGCAGATTGTCCCGGTCGTCGGTGCCGATGCGCAGGTGCTTGTTGTCCAGGTCCAGTTCCACGCAGTCCCGCCCGTAGATGTTCCAGATCCAGCCCCGGGGGCCCAGGTGGATGCCCCAGCCGGCCATCAGGCTCGAACGGGCGGCGCGCACTGCCCTGATCGAGGCATAGGGGACGCGCTTGGCGGGGATCAGGTGCAGGGGGCCGAAGCGCACCCGCAGATGATCTCCACGATTCTCCACGGTGAGGTTGCGGAAGCTGGCGGCGAGCAGCAGTAGGAGCACGGCGTCCAGCAGCAGGAAGGCGCCCAGCCAGGAGCCAAACCCGATGAACCTGACGGCGATCAGAGCCCCCAGCCCGAAGACGATCAGCATAATGTGCCAGGGGCCATTCTGCGTGTGGCGGTAGGTGGAGTGGTGCATGTGGGCTAGTCGGGAGCCGATGTGCCGCGTTGGTCAGCCTGATCCGAGCTGGGAGCATGGCTCCACAGGGCCGCGCCGGCGCCGAGCCAGAGTGGGGCTTGCGGATCATGTGATCGAGCGGGGGCCAGGTATGAGTTGGCGAAGACCTGGTGGTAGAGCAACCCGTCGGCGGCGGAGAAGATCAGGAGTTCGCTGCGCCGCTCGGTGGCGCCCAGGGTTCTGGTCAGGGTCAGCTGGGAGCCCCGGGAAAGCGCGTGGGAGACCGAGTGCCCGGAGCCGGGCAGGTCCCATGAGAGGAGCAGGTCTCCCCGGGGGCTCAGAACATCAAAGCGCACTCCCCGGTGCGTCACGCCAATCAGCGGGCCAGCGGCCAGGGCCGGCCAGTTGAAGAGCGTGAAGTGACCGTCTTGCCGCCCCACAGTCCAAAGCACTTCCCCTCCGGCGTCGCGGACCACCAGGCCGTGTCCGGTGGAGCTGTGGATCAACTCGTTCCCTCCGTCGCCATCGAGGTCGCAGATGGCCGCCGAGAAGACATTGCCCGCCCGCCGCCACCAGATTGTGCGGCCCCCATGATCGACCAGCTCCAGGCCTCCGGAGCCGTTGTAGCCAATGGCAAACTCCAGGTCTCCGTCGCCGTCCAGGTCGCCGCTCGCCAGGCAATCCGCGCTCGCCGTATGCTCTTGTCCGGGGCGCGTCCACAGGGTTCTGCCAGCGCTGTCCAGGAGGTCAACGTTGGCCCAGCCGCCCCCCAGATCTGCGTAGTGGGGCTCGACGGATCCAGGCGCCCTGACCGCTCCGGCCTTCCCAAGCCAGAGGGGCACCGCGTGGGCCTGGGCCTCGGCGAACTGGATGCGATCCTCGAAGGCGCCGGCGGCCGTGCGCCGCACCGCACCGCGCTCTCCGCAGATGAGGAGGTCGCCATGGTCCAGGGGCGTCAGGGAACGGATGCGGCCGACGCCGCAATCCGCCCGCAGCGGCCCCAGCGTGAGGCCAAGTCCATTCACGGCCACGCCCACCGGCGCCGGAGCGCTGGAGCAAGCGGCCAGCAGGCCGAGGAGCAGGCTAGCGCGGAGCACGTCCCTGCTCCTCTCCGCTGGCGGGCAGTCCGGCCCAGACCTCGGCCAGCAACTGGGCGAGCCGGGGATCGTGCTCCATGAGTTCGGCGCGCACGAAGGGGTAGAAGTCGTTGGTGCCCCACCAGGCCTCGGAGGCCTCTGCGAAGTACTCCTGCACATTGTTGAGGGCATAGGCTGGCTTGCGCTCACCGTGCACATAGAGGACCTCAGCGTAGATACCCTGATCCTTGGCCTCGGTGTAGGCGCTCAATAACCCCGTGTGGTCGTAGCCCAGTACCTGGTGATGCCAGGCATGGGTCAGCTCATGCATGACGAAGCTCGGCTGCGTGTGGACCCAGGAGAGGAAGTTGCGCGCATGGCCGAACTCGATGCCGCCGGCCCAGGCCGGATCGAGATCGTGGTCCGCGAGCCACTCTGCGGAGGGGTGGTAAACGCCGCCGGGGCAACCTTTGCGGTCAAGGTGCATGCGGAACGGCACCTGGCGCAGGCGTGTCACGACCTCGGAGGGCAGGCGCGTGTCAACTTCACGCAACTTGGCTTCCAAGAGCTCCAGGACAGGGCCGCGCAGCTCCGGTTCACGGGACAGGTCAGGACCTATATGCACTGTCCAGCCGCGCAGTAGCACCGTGTCAGGGCTGTTCGTCTCCCCGGGTTCGGCGGGCGACACACAGGCGACAAGCGCAGCGGCGGCCAGGGCCAGGTTTGCCAGGGGGCGCATGTGGGCAGGATCCCGTGCCAGCGCGGCGCGGTCAACCGTGCGGTGTTCCGGTCGCATGCTGCTCATGGAAGGGGCAGGCCGACGACCTCCAGGTCGTAGTCCGTGTAGGTGCGCAGGTGCCCGCGCAACCAGAGCAGCACGCGGGGTTGGCCGGGCGGGATGATCGGGCGCAGCTGGTCCTCCCGCGAGTTCTCGGTGATGGGGGTCCAGTTCCAGCCGCCACCATCCGGCGTCGGGCGGCCCCGGAAGAGCTCGCGGTGCCGCTGCCCGTCCGCCGTACTCATCAGGGGCTCTCCAGTTTTGGGGTGGGCATCGGTGGAGATGACGAGAGAGGTGGGGTCTTGGGGGTCGATGGCCCCGAGCCCCGTGTAGTCATCCTCGCCGGAGTACAGGCGCGTGCCGGCGAAGGCGATCTCCTCTGTGTGCCAACGAGAGCCATCGAAGCGCCCGTAGAAGAAGCGGTGATCCCGGCCGCCCTGGCCGCGCGGTTTCCCCGCGCCGTCTACCTGCACTGTGAACAGGCTGACCGGGTGGCCCCCGGCGTCGAGCTCCAGGTCTGCGGGCCAGGCGACCGCAGCCGGGCCGCCCCTGAATACGCAGGTCAGGTCCGCCGGCGAAAGGGGTGTGTCAGGGCCCACCCGCCCGCGCACCTGGCCGGTGGAATCACAGACCTCCGCGCCACTCAGGAAGCCGTGATAGAGCCCGTTGTCGAAGTCGCGGGGATGCTGTTCAGTGGCCACGAAGTGCAGGCGGTCGCGACCATTGCCGGCGTAGCGCAGGTAGGGGCGTCCAGGCCCGCCGAGCAGTCGCCCGACCCAGGTCCAGGTCCGGCCGTCGTCGCCGGATTGCAACACATTGGGATCCCAGCCGACGCCACGAAACATGTTCAGCAGGCGGCCCTCGTCCGCCAGGCGGTAGAGGTTGGAGTAGGTCACGCCGAAGCGAGCCTGCTCGCGATCCACGCTGAAGACCTGCTCCGGGCCCCAGCTACCCTCGGAAACCGGACTGCCGCTGCGCCGCCGCCGCACCTTGTGGTCCTGGCCGTGGCGCGCATACACCGCCAGCACTCCGCCGTCATCCAGCTCGATGAAGGCCGGGGCATTGTGGTCGTCCTGTCCCAGGCCTTCGGCTAGTACCAGGCGGCGCGTCTCTCCGCTGGCCGGTTTCCAGAGCACCGCTTCCACATTCCCGGCCCGGCGGCTGTCGCAGCGCCCGCTGGCGACGGAGCCGACGATGACGCTTGTCCCGAGTCCCAGGGCGCGCTCGTCCTGGAACCAACACCAGCCACCGTCGTCGTTGATGACGACCGGAGCCGGAGCTGGAGTTGACGTGCTGCGCATCTGCCGCGGTGCGGCGCAGGCGGCCAGCAGGCCGGCCACAAGCAGAGCCTGGATGATCGTCATGCAAGCACTCTAACCCATCTGGCTCTTGTGCCCTCAGTCCTTGGACGGCACGGTCTCCCCATGCGGTTTGTAATCATGCTTGCCTTGGCCCTTGTGGCCCATGCCTGTCGAACCGAAGCCGGGCTGCCGGCGCCGGTGGTCGTTGCACCGGAGCGCGAGCCGGTGGCACAGGAAGATGCCGGCTGGATCGATCTACTGGCCGCGGGGGAGGGGGCCTGGGCCGCGACCTCATTCGGTGGTGAAGGCGCGACAAGCTTCAATCGCGAAGGCCTGCTGCTGGAGGCCGGCACGCCCCTGACCGGTGTTTCCTGGCGGGGCGCGGAATTACCCACCAGCGACTATGAACTCCAGGTTGTCGCCACGCGCCTGGCCGGTTCTGACTTCTTCTGCGGCCTGACATTCCCGGTGAATGACTCCTGGCTGACGCTGGTCCTGGGCGGCTGGGGAGGCTCCCTGACCGGGCTGTCATCCTTGAATGGTCTTGACGCATCTGAAAACGGCACGGCGAGCTATGTGAACTACGAGGCCGGCCGCCCCTACTCGGCGCGCGTGCGCGTGGACGGGACGCGCCTGCGTACCTGGCTGGACGGCGAGCCCTTGCACGACATCGACACCCTGCGGCGCGCACCCTCCCTGCGCGTCGAGGTCCTGGCCTCGCGTCCCCTGGGCCTGGCCAGCTATGACACGCGCGCGCACATCAGCAGCCTGCGCCTGCGGCCTCTGGTGCCGGTCTGGAGCACGGACTTCAACGGCGGCGCCGCAGGGGCGTGTCTGGAGTACTCCGATTCATCCGCTTGGAAGCTGGACCACGACGGAGACCAGGCCTGGCTCGAACTCGCGGGCGCATCGAAATATACGCCGCCGTTTCGCTCGCCCCACTCCATTGCCCTGGTGCGAGATCTCGTTCTGGATGACTTCACCTTCACCGTGCGCGCCCTGCAAACCGGAAGGGAGTACGGTCACCGAGACCTGTGTCTGATTCTGGCCTGGCGTGACCCGGCGCACTACGCCTATGTGCACCTGGCCTCCCAACCGGATGACCACGCCCATAACCTCTTCCTGGTGGACGGCGCCGCGCGGCGCCGTTTGGGCGTTGTGGGGACGCGGGGCGTGGAGTGGGGCACGGATGTGTGGCACGACCTGCGTCTGGAAAAGGAGGGGGCGCGCGTGCGCGTGCTCTTCGACGGGGCCGTGGCCCTGGAAGTGGACACCGGCACGGCCCTGGCGCCGGGGCGCGTGGGGCTGGGTTCCTTTGACGATACGGGTCGCTTCTCCGCCTGGCGCATTTACGCCGCGAACCCGCATGCAGGACCGACTGCGGCGGCTTTTGACTAGCCCGTATCCAGCACCGAACTTCACCCCATGACGCGCAAGCTGCCCCCTGGCGGTACGGCGGAGCAGTTGTGGTCCTCTTCCGGGGGAGCCGAGCTTGCCCGTCCCCGTGGCGCGCAGCCGGGGGCTTGCCCTTCGGCGGCACCTCCGGATCCGGGCCCTCAGTTCTCCGTGGCCACCAGGCGCAGCAGGTCCGCGCCATAGCGTTCGACCTTGGCGGGGCCGATGCCGTGCAGGGCCAGCAGCTCAGCCTCGCAGCGTGGCTGGGCGGCGACAACTTCGGCCAGGGAGCGATCCGTCATGACCACGTAGGCTGGCACGGCCAGGAGTCCGGCCTGTTGCCGGCGCCAGGCGCGCAGGGTGTCTCCCAGGTCCGAGTCCAGGAGTGCGGCGCGTTCGTCAGCGCTGGTGGGCGGCGCCTGGGCCTGGCCGGCAGAGCTTCGGCCGGGGGTCGCTGGGCCGGAGCGTGAGCGTCGCCGGCCGCTCGCCGCGGCCGTGGGCCAGTTGAGCTTCAGCGGCCCGTTGCCGTCGATGGTCTTGCGCCCGCTCTCGGTCAGGACGAGCAGCGGGTACTCACTGCCTTCAAGGGCCACCTGATCCGTGTCGAAGAGGCTCTGGAGCAGATCTTCGATGATGGCGAGCGGCACCTGGCCGAGGCCGCCGTGGCAAGCGGCCCAGGTCGGGACTCCCTGGGCCTTGCTGCCGCGCAGGGTGGCGGCAACCTTCTTGCGGCCGAAGCGTCCTTTGAGCTCTTCCACGCCACCGAGCAGGGTCAGGGCGATGGTGAGTTGCTCCCCGGCCAATTCCTCGGCCGGTGGGGCGGGGGAGGCGCAGCGTGAGCAGGACTCGCAGTCATCGCCCAGGGCCTCGGCCTGGGGGTCGCCGAAGTACTGCAGCACCCGGCGCCAGATGCAGACACGGCTGCCCATGGCTTCGTAAATGCGGTGCAGGCGGCGGCGACCGCTCTCGATGACGGTCTGGTCCGCTTCACCCTCGCCGCTCCACTGGCTGACGAGGAAGTCATTTGTGCGGTAGTCGCCCCGGCGCCACAGGAGCACCGCCCGCGAGTCAAGGCCGTCCCGCCCGGCGCGCCCGAACTCCTGGTAGTAGTCTTCGAAGGACTTGGGCAGGTGAATGTGCACCAGCAGGCGGATGTCCGGCTTGTCGATGCCCATGCCGAAGGCGTTGGTGGCCACCAGGGCGTCCAGGCGGTCTTCGAGGAAGCCCTCCTGGGCGCGCGTGCGTTCATCGGGGGTGCAGCCGGCGTGGTAGTGGGTGGCCGCCAGCCCGGCCGCGCGCAGTTCCGCAGCGGCAGCTTCACAGGCCTTGCGCGTGGCGCCGTAGATCAGAGCCGGAGCGTCGCCGGGGCGCTCCTGGACCAGGCTGACGAGGCGCGCCAGGCGCTGGCCGTCTGCGTCCATGCGCTCGGTGACGAGGTGCAGGTTGGGGCGGTGGAAGCCGCGTACGAATACGGACGGGCGCGGCATGCACAAGGCCGCGCCGAGCTCCTCGCGCAGTTCCGGCGTGGCGGTGGCCGTAAAGGCCGCCAAAAAGGGCGGGCGCGCTGCCGCCAGGAAGGGTGGGATCTCCATGTAGGCCGGCCGGAAGTCGTGGCCCCAGCGCATGACGCAGTGGGCCTCGTCGATGGCCACGAAGGGCACGCTGACCCAGCGCAGCAGCTCCAGGAAGCGGGTCGACGCCAGACGCTCCGGCGAGACATACAGGAGCTTCAGCTGTCCGCCGGCGAAGGCCTCCTCGGCCGCCCGGCGTTCGTCATAGGACTGGTTGCTGTCCAGGCTGGCGGCGGGAATTCCCAGGCGTTCCAGTGCCCGCACCTGGTCGCGCATGAGCGCGATGAGCGGTGAAATGACGATGCTGGTGCCCGCGAAGAGCAGCGCCGGCAGTTGATAGCAGAGCGACTTGCCCGCCCCCGTCGGCAAAACCGCGATGGTCTGCTCCCGGGCCAGGATCGAGCGCAGCACTTCCGCCTGGCCCTCGCGGAACTCGGTCAGGTCGAAGACCTCGCGCAGCACGGCGTAGACCTCACTGCGCGAGTAGACGCGCCCGAGTTCCGGCTCGGCGGCGGAGGCCGGCGAACTCGGCTCGACTGGTGCCTCCCCGGCGAGCAGCGGTGTCTCATCGATGGTCTGGCCGGAATCTGCGGGGAGCTGAGACACGGTCGGCGAGTCTACGGGCCGCGACAGGCCAATACCCGCCCCACGCCGGGCAAACCCCGTGCGCCGCAGGGGCGTCGTACGCCGCAGTCCACCGCCACCCTTCCTTTTGCCCTTCTGGTCCATGCTTCGGAGTCCACCCTATCCAGACGCGGGACCGGTCTCCAGGTCGCTGCCAGTTCGGTGATTATCCCGGAGACCTGTCCGTGGCCCGCACACGGGCGGTGGCCCGCGCACGGGCGGTGGCCGGCACAGGGGCGGTGGCCGGCACAGGGGCCTGGGTGGCGGAGTCCTGCGGTGATGGGGGGACGGTTTCCACGCCAGGGCCCAGGCCCTAGGGTTGGGGCATGAGCACCGTCCAAATCCTGTCGCCCGTGCCCGCCTGCCTCGCCCTGTGCATGGTCGGCGGCCTCTTCTTCTCCCAGCAACGCAAGCTCGGCTACGACGACACACCACGCCTGCCGGACTCCCCCTGGCGCGTCCACGACGGAAGCCGCCCCCAGCCGCCGAGCGTCTCCCCGGGTCCGGCGGGCGGGGCGCCGGCAGATGCCCTGGTCCTCTTTGACGGGAGCAACCTAGGCGAATGGAACGGCGCCTGGAAGACAGATGGCGAGCAGATGACTGTCAACGGGAGCGGGTCCATGACAACCCGCCGCTCCTTCGGCGACTGCCAGCTGCACCTGGAGTTCGCCACGCCCGCCGTCACCGACACGGCCGACCAGGGCCGTGGCAACAGCGGCGTCTTCTTCATGAACCGTTTCGAGATCCAGATCCTCGACAGCTTTGACAACCAGACCTACCCCGATGGCCAATGCGCGGCCCTCTACGGCCAGTGCCCGCCCCTGGTCAATGCTTGTCGCGCAGCGGGTGAGTGGCAGACCTACGACATCGTCTTCAAGGCGCCCCGCTACGAGGGTGAGACCCTGGTGCGCCCGGCCTCGGCCACCGTCCTCCACAACGGTATCTGCGTCCACGCTGACAAGCCCTTCATCGGTCCCACAACCCACAGGGCGGTGGCCGCCTACTCCGGCACCGACACGACCGGCCCGATCCAACTCCAGGACCACGGCAACCCCGTACGCTTCCGCAACATCTGGGTGCGCGAGCTGGGCGCATACGACAAGCAGTAGCGCGGCTCATCGACGGCCGGTCGTAGTGCCTCGCCCGCATCGACCCGCCCTTGCGCGAAAGACACGGTGCGACCGGAGAGCCGCCTGCCGAGGAGGGCAAGCTCTTCCCCCCCGGACAGTGTCTGCGGTAGCGCGCCGCTAGTTGGACCGCGACGCCCCCTCCTGGAATAAGCGATTGAGTATCTGATTCCAAACTCCGAGGCCGGGCTCGGAGTTACAGAGCAAGACAACACCCAAGAAGAGATAGGCCAGAGAATGAAAGTGGCTGCCATCACGAATGAGAGTTGTCCCTTCAAGTGGAGGCGGGGGATCCCGAAGCCGAGCAGTACAAGGGCACACAGGCCGCCAAGCAGGAGCCAGCCGCACAGCACTTCCTGGTAGGGAGCCATCGAGTGGTAGATACCCAGCTAGAGGTTGGGGGCAGACCCTCATATTTGCCTCAGAGTTCACACGCGAGGCTTCTTGTAGCTCGCTCAAACCCCTCTGAAGGCATGTTGGCGGCGGCGGGAGGATTCGAACCCCCGCTGACTTGCACCACGCTGGTCTTCAAAGCCTGTGCTCGGTGAGTTTGAATGAGCGGAGGGACCACGCTAGAATACGGTCATGGTCAACTTCGAGAAACGACCGGTTCAGGTTGGGGCTTTACTCGGGCTCCTAATCGGACTTGTCAGCGGGATGTTATTTATGGACTCCGCCTTTGGATCCTTCGCTTTCATCTTTGGAGCCATATTCGGCGGGGCCATTGGCGAGGCGTGGTCACGGTGGAGGCAACGATAAGCACACCGGAACTTAGTATTTCAAAGCCTATGCCCCACGAGCTCGTATGAGCTCAAACACTTGGTTTCAGAGGTGTAGGTGAGGGTCGGCTTGGAAGGTGAGGCCTGATTTGCCTCGGGTTTGCCTTGGGGCTGGTTGAGGGGGCAGATGGCTGCTACTGACTTGTGCGATCCCAGCTGAAGTCGCAGGCTCTATGGCTGGGACGAGGAAAGAAGTCGAAGTCAATGAGCGAGATTACAAGACGAGACCTTATCAACGGCACCCTGATGGCGGTGGGGAGCTCCATGCTGCCGTTGGGCGCATCCAGCCATGCTGCCATGGCCTTCCTGGATCCCTCCTATTACCCCCCAGCACTTACGGGACTCAGGGGGAGTCATCCGGGGGCAAATGATCACGCGCATCGCCGAGCATGGGCCAATTTCTCGGACTGGGGGCCCACCACGAAGCTCTCGGAGACCTACGACCTGGTCGTGGTAGGCGGAGGCCTCAGTGGTCTGGCCGCGGCGTACTTCTTTCAACAGAAACATGGCGCGGACAAGAAGGTGCTCGTCCTCGACAACCATGACGACTTCGGAGGCCACGCAAAGCGCAATGAGCATACGATCGATGGCGACACTCGTATCAGCTATGGCGGTTCGCAGACGCTCGTAGAGCCGAGACATGCGAGCAAGATCGTCTTGGATCTCCTGGAAGATCTAGGGATCGATCTGGAGCGCTTCAAGACGGCCTATGACACGGGCTTCTTCAAGAGACACGGACTCGGCGCTGTCACCTACTTCAACAGAGAGGTGTTCGGCGAAGACAAGGTGGTCCAGCATCCTTACTGCAACTATCCGAACTATGTAGAGGGCCTCTTGGGTGCGAAGCTGTCCAACGAAGAGGCGGCTAGCCAGGCGCCATTGAGCGAGAGGGGGAAGGAACAGCTGCTGAGAGTCCTCAAGGGCGGACTGCATGTGTTGGATGTTCCGAAAGAGGACCTAGAGGAGTACATCGACTCTCACTCCTACTTCGATTATCTGAAGAAGACGCTGAAGGTTGATGACCCCGACGTGTTGAGGATGGCGAGAAACTCCGGCCTCGATTGGGCGAGCACGGGGACTGACTTGATGAGCATCGCGACAGCCAAGAGCTGTGGTGCGCTGGGATTTGCGACGGTCGCGGTCTACGACGAAGGGAATCCCTACATCCACCATTTCCCAGACGGCAACGCCAGCGTCGCGCGTGCGTTTGTGAAGAAGCTGATCCCTGACGTCGCCAAAGGTGACAACGCTGAAGAGCTTGTTCTGGCCAGGTTCAACTATGACGAGTTAGACCAGCCCGACAGCGCTGTCCGCATCAGATTGAACAGCACAGTGGTCCATGTTGAGCATGGTGGTGATCCGCAGAGTTCCAGTGAGGTTGCGGTCAACTACATCCATGACGGCAAGCAGTATCAGGTGATCGCCAGGGGTGTCGTCATGGCCTGCTACAACATGATGATCCCGCACATCGTCTCTGGTCTCCCACAAGCGCAGGCTGATGCGTTGAAGCTTCAAGGGAAGAGCCCTCTGCAGTACACGACGGTCGGCCTGAAGAACTGGAGGGGGATGAAAGAGCGGGGGATCGGCCTGGCGATGTCACCTGGAAACATGCATCAGGCCGTGCTCATGGACTTCCCGGTGTCGATGGGTGGCTATGAGTATTCGAAGACCCCCGACGACCCATGCGTCCTTCAGATGATCAGTTGTCCCTATGGAGGCACAGTGGGCGCACCTCGAGTTGAGCAGTTCCGTGAGGCCCGCGGGAGGATGTTGGCGCTGCAATTCGAGGACTATGAGCAAGAGGTCAGGGATCACCTCAACGGTATGCTCCCCGAGGAGCTGTTCGAGTTCGACAGGGATGTGTCGAGCATCTCGGTGAACCGCTGGGCCCACGGTTACACGGTCGGTGGCCCGGGGAATTCGACCCGTATAGGCCGCCAACCCTTTGGTCGGATCACCATCGCCAACGCTGACTCCGCCCCCGGTGCGGATGCGAAGACCGCGATGATGATGGGATATCGAGCGGTCACCGAATTGGGGTGAGCCTACGACTGACAAGGAACGGGTGAGGACTCAGCCCCTGGCATGATGTGGCAGGCGGTTGTTTTTGGTCTTAGGGGTTTGAGGAGGATGCACTCCTCGGGTTGAATGTTCTCAACCCGCTAGGGATCACTCGCTCCGTCCTTGCTCGCCCCCAACCAATTCATTTCATGTCGACGATATCCACCCCCGCGGCTGCTATACAACTTTACATTGACGGGGTCGCTGACGGCGACGCAGCAGCACTAGAGTCTGCCTTCCATCCAGACGCTCGGATGTTCGGCGCCTTAGGCGGCCAGCGTGTGGACATCCCTATTGCCGAAATGATAGCCATGGTCTCGGCGCAGCCCGCGAACGTCGACGGCACTTTTAAAGCCACAGTGCGATCTATCGAGGAGCACGGCGACGTGGCCTCGGCGACGGTCGACGAGGAAAACTTTTGGGGTAGCGTCTCCTTCACCGACGTGTTCTCTCTAGCTTGCTTCGACGGCAATTGGCAGATCGTCGGCAAGATCTTCACCCACACCGGCGGCGCACCTCCAGGCGCCTGATCCTTCGGCTCGACATGCGACTCTACTGCGTCATCATTCTCATCATCGCGACGGCTGCGGTAGGTGCGCACTCCGACGAGCCCGTCGACACGAGCGCGCCGATTGAACGGGACCTTCGCGTGCTGGTCTGGAACGTCTTGCACGGTGCCAACGATGTCGACAAGGGGGCTGAGAAGACCCTGGCAATCATCCGATCCGTCGAGCCCGACATCGTGCTGCTCCAGGAGAGCTATGACATCGATGGGGACCGACCTCGCCTCGGTGAGTGGCTGGCAGGTGAGCTCGGCTGGAATCAGCACCAAGCGAAGAGCACCCACCTGTGCGTCTTGACGCCGATGGAACTGGAAGCGACCTTCTTCCACCACGCATGGCATGGAGTGGGGGCCCTGCTGCGCGATTCACATCAACGGGAGCTCTTGGCGTGGAGCATCTGGATCGACTACCGCGCATACATCGGCTACGAGTTGCGGGACAACCCCACCATGAGCGACGAGGACCTGCTGGCAGCGGAATTCGAACGGTCGAGCCGACTGCAGCAAGCCACGGCGATCATCGCGCACCTGCAAGAGGCGGGCCAGCTCTCAGCGGATGTCCCGCTGCTGGTCGGTGGTGACTGGAACACACCCTCCCACCTGGACTGGACCAAGGACACGGCGAGCATTTACAAACATCGTCGGGACCTCGCACTGCCCGTAAGCAAAGCCATGAATGATGCCGGCTTCATGGATACCTTCCGAGCGGTGCATCCGAATCCCGTTCAGCACCCAGGGATCACTTGGTCACCGATGTTTCGGGGCCCTGCTGTCGGTGAAGAAGGAACACCGCAGTCCTTCCACCGCATCGATCGCTTGTATCTGAAAAACCCTGCCGACGTATCCGAGAGGTGGTCACTGCGCTCGGTTGCCGGAAAGGTGCTCCCGCTCGTATGGGAGGATGATTCGATCCCCGTCAAGGAACGCACCTTTCCCTCGGACCATGGCGCACTCTTGATGGATCTCGAGTGGATACCACCGAAGTAGTCGGACAACACTTCGAACTTAGTATTTCAAAGCCTATGTCCCTCGAGCTCGTGTGAGCTCCAACACCTGGTTTCAGAGGCGCTGTGAGGGTTGGCTTGGAAGGGGAGGTCTGATTTGCCTCGGGTTTGCCTTAGAGTCCGATCAGGTAGCAACTGACACGGAACGGTTGAGAGGGGGTGCCCCCATGTGAGGGGATATTTTTAATGATGGAGGTGCTTGGACCAAGAACTGCTTGGACTCCCTCCACCTAGCTCCATAGGGGTCCCAACAACGCGAGATTGTCCGCTGAGGTTTAAGGCTTGGAGTCGATCACAGCCACCCCTGAGATTTACCTCATATTTGCCTCAGAGTTCACACGCGAGGCCTCTTGTCGCTCGCTCAAACCCCTCTGAAAGCATGTTGGCGGAGGCGGGAGGATTCGAACCCCCGGTGG
>PVBE010284901.1_pt1 | contig 93539 bp, 85 predicted proteins | sample 1631181 | NCBI WGS metagenome assembly PVBE01 (sample SAMN08397723, study PRJNA350692) | Marine metagenome, whole genome shotgun sequencing project. | isolation source: water | place: Pacific Ocean | collected 2012-04 | reverse complement strand
TAGCTATTTCTACCCCTTATTTCCTGACAATCCCTAAGGATGTGGTTGCGAATTTCGGTTTGATGACCACCGGTGCGGGTGGCCGATATCCTAAAGCGCTGAGAGGTCGCTGGTGATTGTAGTGCCGACTCCAGGCGGCGGTCAACCTTACCTCAGCAAGGGCGCTAGAATCGAGTGAGTAAGTTGTCGAGACGAGAGATGCGTACTGGTGTCACAGAAAATTCAGGACGGCTACCTCGAATGGCGACCCCAAGCCGAAGACAGCTTGCTCACACCTTATGGATCACTGGATAATATCGCAACCGAAAATCCCGATCGCGTCAAAACCCTCCACGCCGCGGGCATTGCCGAACTCGAACGCCGAAACGCCGACCCCATCCTCATCAATTGGCTCAAAAACGGCGCACAAGGTGGCGTACCCTCCGTGTATGAGTGTCTCCCGACCGAGAGTCGAGAGTTGGCCTAATCATAGGGCAAAAGACGAGGAGGGAACAAGCCTGCTCGGAAATCGCAGGAGGGCCGTGAGGCTCAGCAGGAGTACGAGTACAGGCCATGGCACGGAACGAGGTCATACGGGCCGTCTGGGCGATGTAGTGAGGGTTGTAGCGTTGCCCAGAACGATATGCCCCTGAGAGGGGTGGCGCGAACGCAGGAAGGTCTATTGGAGATCGAAGCTCAGGCCGCTGAGAACCTGAAGCCGCAGCACGCCTCCAAGTGCCCAGAGACCGTGCTTTCAAGCCCGCTCAGGAGCGCCGGAGCCTCCGCCTCAGGCTGTCTATGAACTTGGTGGGGGATACGCCGATGGCGGAGCACACCGCCAGTAGTTCGACGACGTCGAGCCGCCTCTCGCCGTTCTCATACTTCGAGACATAGCTCTGGTGGACGCCAAGGGCCACAGCCACGTCCTCTTGCGTCAACCCGGCGTCCTGACGGGAGCTTCGGAGGAGGGCTCTGAAGGTCTTGTAGCTCTGTGTGTGCGCGCTCTTGGCCATGGTCGGGGCACGCGAACGTAGAGCTTGCCTTGTGGTATCCCATGTTGGGATATTGCGGTCTTGCAGGGGCCTGATATACCTGAATCAAACATCTACGATACGAGAGATACGGGAGAGCACATGCTGCGGAAGCTGCTGTCGCGACTCATAGGAGGACAGGCGCGGCGCAAGAGATCTGAGTCATCTGCGGAGTTGGGTCGGACTGTCGCGGTAACCCTCACGCTGCTCAAAACGCTGGAGGAAGCGGTTGGAGAACTCGGCCACGAGGACGCAATTCGTTTCATGATGACCACACGGGGAGACAGTGAGGCCCGCGCCGCAGCCGCGTTGGTCATGCAAGTCCTGAGCTATGACCGTGGCGAAGTGCGCGACGCAGCCGAGGCACTGCGGGTCACCGACACGCTGGCGATGATCATCTTCGGGGAACTGGGAAATGCTGCCGAGCAGCTCGGGCACGAGAACAATGGGTTTGAATGCCTGCGGGTAACCAAAGGCGATGAGTTCGCAATGGCCCTGCTTCAGAAGTTTCTCGTGGTCTCGGCACGATACGAGGCAGCCCAATCTTGAGGAAGATCATGGCCGCGAATGCGGCGTAAGGAAGATCCCAATGGAAATCGTCATCACTGCCGTCGTCACATTCTCAATCGTCGCCATCTGGAATCACTTGGCCACCAAGAAACTGCGACAGACGTGGCAGTTCATGACGACTGCAATGTGGCGAGATATGGACGAGATGGCCCGACAACTCGGGCATGAGGATCTGCGGAGCTACTACGTCGCGGCCAAGGACGAGCAGTATGCCAGCAATGTGATGGAGAACCTTCGAGGCCTCGTCGGATCGTTTTCGGATCGCGGCGCAGACTGAGGATGTAGGATTGCCGAAGCGAAAGGCGGATGTGGGATGGCATGGATACTCTGGGGCTGTCTCTTGCTGTGTGGACTCATTTGGAGCCGACTGGAAACCCAGAAGAGGAAGATCCTGCAGGACGCGGGGGCAAACCCGGCAGAGATGGCAGATCGGTATACGATCGCAGTAACAGGTAGGGACACGCCGTTCAGGCGCGTGGCAGGGCGTCAACACGGACTCCTCTTTCTGTCGATCCTGCTCATTGCTGGCATCTTCTGGACGCAGGGATGGGTTCTTGGCTTGGCAAGTGTCGCGGCGTGGTATGCCGTTGGCATCGTAGCGGCCATCATGCGGTGAAGAAGGATGATCCCGACACGCCACCGCCGTGAGGCTGATCGGCCATCGCAAGGTGCAATTTCGCGAAACTTCCGTAGGTTCTGCGCAGAGGGAGATGCAATGCTGAGGACGATAGAGGCGCTGCTACACGTCGCGTGAGGCCGCCTGCGCGGCGAGTTGTTGAGAAGCTCATCCAGCTTGGTCAGGGGTTCGAGAGCCATGGCCGTGCGGATGCGCACCTGCTGATGGAACTGTCCCGGTCTGGCGGACACACCCTGACCATCGGTGCCGCTGCCGGAACGAGAGTGTGGGATGCGGAAATCGAGGGGCTGGGTGTAGGCAACACGACGCACCTGTTTAGGGGCCTCGTGGTGCTACGGCAAGCACTTGGGCGCGGGGCGAACTCAGTCGCAAGTGAAGTATGGTTGCTCTACGCCATCCGCGAACGGGACTACGGCTGGTATTCTGATCTTACTGATTGGGCCGCTCGCTACACAGACAACCGCTACATGCCGATCGAGAGGAGGATAGACTCGCTTCTCGATATCCCAAGGTCTGACCTCACCAAGCAAGACGCCGCACTCGCCTACGCCCGGTCGTGGAATAGGCTCAGCACTTGGCATCTGAAGCCGTGGCTTGCAGAGGATGTCTGCTACGCCTCCCAGCACGATTCGGACGAAATCACCTGCAAAGCGGATTACCTGAGTTATCTGGAGCCGAAGATGAAGGCTGTCGCCAGCAGCGACATGTCTGTCTTCGCCGAGTTAGGCAAAACCCGCACCCATCCCGGCCACAGTAACTCGCCCGAGCCTTGTGTGATCATGGCTCAGGGCTCGAAGGATGACATCTCTGGCGTCGTGCTCTACCAGACGCAAGATGGCTACATCCAGCGAATTGAGATGTGTGCGGTCCTGCCACTCCCCGCGATTGCGGTGCGAACAGGGAGATACCCGAAGTAGGCAAGGGGCTGTTCCAGCTACAAGGCCGACTGTCAGTGTGTGGGCGAGTGCGAAGGAGAGTTACAACACCGACAGTTGTCGCCTTAACAACTGCAGATGGAGAGCAGAATGAGCATCAGGATTGGCGGGTTCGAGCGCAACGCAGACGGCAACTGGCAGAATGCTGAATCTGTCGCCTCTGACACCTTGAAGGATGTGTTGGACGACGCCGAGATGCAGATCGTGCTGCACGTTCAGGCGAGGTGGGCTCCTAAATTCGACCTCGACACCCGTCTGGAAGAAATCGAAGAGCGGCTGGATACCCATCACCACCGGATTGCCAAGACGCAGCAAGACCTAAGTCGAGAGATCGACATACGTCGGCACCACTCCTGTCCAAGCACGTCCTCCCATTCTTTGGCGAGATGAAGGTCGGGGCCATCAGCTTTGAGGACATCGAGCGTTTTGTGGGCGAGAAACTGTCGGAGGTGAAGAGGAGCACCGTCCGGCAGCACATCAATGTGCTCAGGATGGTGCTCAGCGCGGGGGTCAGGTGGAAAAAGCTCAGGGCGAATGTCGCAAAGGAAAAGCAGAATTACGGCACGTGGGAGGACAAGGATCAGGAGATCGACCCCCTCGCCCGTGAGGAAGTGCGGACGTTTCTGGACCACGCGGGGGAGTGGCACACTTTTTTCATGGTCGCCTTCTGCACCGGCATGCGTGTGGGTGAAATGCTGGCGATGAAGTGGATCAACTTGGAGGGAGACAACTACTCCGTCACGGAGAACCTGCGCAGAGACCGCACTTTTGGCGCACCGAAGACCAGATCCTCCAAGGCCCCCGTCAAGCTCTCTCCCGATGTTGTCGCCGCTCTGAGGACTCAGCGGAAGCGTGTGGCCGAACAGAGGCTACAGGCAAAGACGTGGGAGGATCTGGATCTGATCTTCCCCATGGACACTGGCAAGCCCTATGGTGACCACAGCATCCGACTCCGCTTCCACGAGATGCTCAAGGCTCTGAACATCCCGCGACGGCGGCTGCACGACATCAGGCACACGTGTGCGGCTCTGATGATGAAGCGAGGGGAAACCGTCTTGGCCGTTCAGAGGCAGATGCGACACGCCTCAGCCAAGATGACTCTCGATGTCTACGGCCACCTATACCCCGAGGATCACGTCGAGGCCGTGGCTCGCTTCGATGAACAAATCAGGGTGACCAACATCTGACACTTATCTGACGCCACGACCTCAGAACGTAGATGCACCGAACGAATACTGGACCATTCTCTCTCTGTATTCGGCTACCTGCGACATTATTCGCATCCTCTACACGGATCTGTCAGTGCTGCGAGCCGGGGGAGTTTCCCGTGACAACGCGAGCGGTGGTGTCGAAGGCGATTCTGCCTTAACTGAGCACCAGCATCCAGTCAGCGGGTGAAGATCGTGCCGCGCACGTAGTCACCGTCGTCAGAGGCGAGGAAGGTGAGAATCTTCGCCACGCCGACCGGGTCGCCAAGGGATCGACGGGCCTTGTCGACGGCGGCATCGGAATCCTCGCCGCGGGCGGTGGCACCCTGAGCGACGTTGAGCAGCTTCAGAGGCGTGGCGATGCCGCCGGGACAGATCACGTGAACGCGTGTTCCGGTGGCTCCCAGGTCGCGTTCGAAGTTGTACTGCATCCCATGCATCCCGGCCTTGCTGGCGGCATAGGCGTACGAGGAGGAGCCACCCCGTACGCCGGCGCCTGAGGCGATCAGGAGCAGCACGGAACGCTCCGCCTGACGCAGCCAGGGCGCGGCGAACTTCGTGCTCAGGTAGGTGCCCTTGAGGTTCGTATCGAGGGTCGAGTCCCATGCTTCTTCCTCGAGATCGGCGATGCCGTTGTAGGCCCCCATCAGGACGCCGGCGGAGCAGACCAGCACGTCGATGCGGCCATGGGTGGCGCCGATGCGGCCGAAGACCTCGGCCGTCTGTTCCGCGGACCGCACGTCGAGGGCGTGGAATTCGGCACGGCCACCTGCCTGGCGGATTCGTTCCACAAGTACTTCGCCCTCGGTCGAGTTGTAGTCGACGACGATGCTCAGGGCGCCCTCGGCACCATACATCTCACTGGCGGCACCGCCGATACCGGTGGCACCGCCGGTGATGACGGCGACTCGATCCCGTAGCCTACCCATTTCGATTTCCCTCTATCGTTTCCGTTGGTATCCGTTGTCTGAGTTGCAGGACGCGTTCCGCCGCCTCGTCGATACGTCTGTCCGGCAGTCGGCCGCTGACGACGAGTTCGACGATGAGGTCTGCCGTGCGTTCGGTGATGTCATCCTCATAGGAGGTCTGATTGGCCAGGGCCAGCACGTCAACGCCGGCCCCGAGACAGCGACAGATGGCTTCCTGGAAGCCGAACTGACGCGAAATGGCACCCATGCCCATATCGTCGGAGATGACAACACCGTCGAAGCCCAACTCGTCACGCAGAAGTCGGTCGATCACCACCGGCGACAGAGTCGCCGGATAGTCGTCGTCGAAGGCCGCGTTGAAGACGTGCGCCGTCATGACGGAATCGACGAGGCCCTGCTCGAGAAGGCGGCGAAAGGGGATCAGCTCGTCGCGCGACCAGGTCTTGGTCACATCCGTGAAGCCAACGTGTGAGTCCTGGCGGGAGCTGCCATGTCCGGGAAAGTGCTTGAGGCAGGTCAGGACCCCGCGGTCTCGATGGGCGCGGATGAAAGCGGCGGCATGAGCGGCAACCTCTTCGGGATCGGAGGAAAAGCTGCGACCCTTGCCGGCGATGATGGGATTGTCACTCCACACATCCACATCAACTACGGGCGCCAGATTCAGATTGATGCCGGCGGCCACCAGGGTGTCGGCCAGAGCGCCAGCGGCGGTCTCTGTGATGTCCGGATCGCCGCGGCCGCCCAGATCGCCGGCCGAGGCCACAGCGGGGAAACCATGGCGCTCTTTGAGGCGGGCCACGAGACCGCCCTCCTGATCCAGTGAGATCAGCGGCGGCAGGCCGTCAGCTGCCGCGAGACGAAGGCTGTCGGTGAGGGCGCGGACCTGCTGTGGCGACTGGACATTGCGCTCCGATGAGCCGGTCGGGCCGTCGACATCGAAGAGGATGATGCTGCCCAGGCCGCGTTGCTGCAGGTCGGTGATCACGGCATCGGCCTCGCTGACGGCGAAGCCACGGAATCCGCGCATGACGAGCAGACCGGCGCGGTGTCGCAGATCCTGCTGCGGAGATCGGTCCATCACCCACTCAAGAAAGGTCGGACAAAGGCCGCGACGGCCTCACCGAGCAGCCGACTGCCCTCGTCGACAAAGTGCACACCGTCCTCCTTCAGCAGGCGTGTACGGCCGGCGTCGTCGATGACGGCATGCAGGTCATCCACCGGGATGTTCCTCTCGGCTGCCAGCTCGAGGGCGACCGAATTGTAGGCGTCCACATCAGCGGTCAGGCGATCGAAGCCCTTGTTGCGATGGTGCAGGACCTCGTCGACCGGGGTCGTCGTCGCCCATATCAGCCTGGAGCCCATGGCCAGGATCTGATCGAAGATCGATCCCAGGTTGCGACCGTAGTCAGCAAGCCCGACCTGGGCGCGGCCATTGTCGAAGGGTTTCTTGAGGTCGTGCAGCCCACAGTTGAGATGCACCACACAGGGTGAGCGCACCCCGACCCACTGGTCGAGGTGCGCCAGCACATTGGCTGAATCTCCCCCGTTGGCCTCCGGACTCCAGATGTCGGTACCCGGAAGGTGTTGGCGCACCGTCGCCTGGTATCCCAACCGGATGGAGTCACCGATCAATACGAGGAGTCTGTCTGTCTCCCCTGTACTCACTGCCGCGGTTTCCACTCCTCGTAGTACTCCCAGTTGACCACCTCCTGCAATGCCTCGAGCTCATGCGTGCGCTCCCGCAGGGCACTGCGCACGACGTCACCGATCGACAGCATGCCGATGAACTCGTCGTTCCGTTCGATCAGCAGGTGCCGCAGACGCAGGCCGAGGAATTTGTCCATCAGTTCGAAGGCGGTGTCGCTGTAGGGGGCGAAGCGCAAGCCTCGAGTCATGACCTGACCGATCGCGGTGGAGGCCGGGTCAAAGTCTGCGTCGATGGTATTGCGCATCAGGTCGCGTTCCGTGTAGATGCCGACGACGCGTGATCCCTCCTTGATCAGGATGGAGCCCACCTTGCTCTCCACCATGAGACGCAGCGCTTCCAGTACTGTCGCGTCCTCAGCCACCGAGTACAGCTGTCCGCCCTTCTCCTGAAGGATCTGCTCCGCCGTTTTCATATCCGACGCCATGACAGACTCCTTTCGCAGTGTGGAGTGGGCGGCCAAGATACGGATTCGGCCGCCAGTTTCCAACGATCAGACGCGACGAAGCAGAATCAGGTTGTGGTGGTCGCGACGGACCTCGAAAACGGTGCGCAAGGCGTCACCGTATGGGCTGGCCGAAGCGGGCTGGCCCTGGATCGTCTCGACATCGATCTGCCGCACCGGGTGTACCGGTCGTGTCAGCAGGTGATCGAGGGGAGCCAGATAGCTTGTCAGGTAGGTGTCGTCAGGGGGGGTGTGAAAGGTCAGCTGACTGCCGTGGCGGATCGACTCCAGTACGAGCCGCGCCCCCCGGTACACCAAATGTGTGCTCGGGACACGTCGCGGCAGTGTGGATCGCAGGTCGGCCAGCCCGAGCCCACATACGGACGCTGGGTCGACGGCGTTGATCCAGAACACGGCGTCCTCGGGCAGCCCCCGCGTCAGCTGGCGAAAGGCGCGATGGCTGGCGAACTGTGGACCGGGGATACCGTCGAAGAAACGTCCTGCCAGGATTTCCCCCGACAGCTCCATCAGCCGCAGGGAGCGAAACAGGCGGTGCCAGCGGAAGGCGGGCAGCTCGCGCTGGGTCAACTCGCGGAACAGGACGCCGTAGCGGTCCAGCAGCAGGCGCACGCGATCCTTGTTGCGTTCTTCCTCCTCCAGGGGATCCCCGGCGGCACCGGGTTCCGGCAGCAGGCGCCAGCTGCCCGGGTAGAGCGTGCCTCCCTGCCAGCGCCCCCCTGCGGGACGCCCCGACAGCAGAGGACGACCCCCATGCTGGCGTCGTGCGGGAGGACCGGTGGCTTCGGGGGGCTGAAACTTCGCCTCTGCCCCCCGACGCACGGCAGCAAAGGAGTCATTGGTGACGCGGCCGGCCCACACCCCCTCCCACAGACGTCGGATCAACTCGCCGGCGTCGAGACCCGTGGCGCTCTGCAGCGTGGTCAGGTCGTAGCGGCCGAAGGGATCGGGGAACAGAGAACGTAATGCGGCCACATCCACCGCTGCCTCATCGTCGTCCGACGTTCCCAGCAGATCGAGATCCGCCTCGAAGCAGAAGGACAGACGCTCGGGGCTGCAGCCCACCCAGCGCAGTACACTTTCCTGCAGCACACCGTCGAGCAGATTGCCGGCATATGCCCGCATGCGCGCCGGCAGAATCTCGGTTTCCCAGATGGTGGCAGGCGCGCCGTAACCCAGCAGTGGTTCAAGGCGTCGGCGCAGGGCCTCGGTGTTGTCGCCGGGCTCGTGCAGCCCGTGGGCGACTCCGAAAAACAGCGCCAGATGCTCCACGGGCAAGGCCTCGAAGTCCGGCGAGGCGCTGGCGCGATTCATGCGCAGCAGGGACTCGAAGTTCCCCGCATCGCACAGCTGATCAGCGTCGACGCCGTCGACGAGGAGACCGATGATCACTGCCTGCTCAGCGCTCAACTCATCGAGGATGGGCAGCAGCTGCGCATCGCGCAGACCGAGGGCGGTGCTCAGCCTCTCAGCGGACATGGGTCCGTAGTAGGCGAGCCAGTCTGCGATGATGCCGGCGAGAGGATCACCATCCTCCTCATCCGACAACGGTTCCACCACGATCTGTTCGTCGCCGTTCAGCGCCGTCACGACAGCCTGGTCCCACCTGGGCAGGGCGGCAGCCAGTCGCGGCAGGGCCTGGCGTGCCGCGACTGCCGCCTCGTCGAAGCCGGGAGCCTCGATGCGCACCAGGCGATCATCGCAACCAGCGACGACATCCGGCTCGACTGCGGCCGCCAGTGCATCACGTTGAACGGCGGCAGCCAGCGACTGCCACTCGGCCCATGGCAGCAGGAGTCGCTCGTCCACCCAGTCGACGAGCTCCCGGGGCTCGGTGGGGGCGTAGCCCTCGAACAGGCGCTGGCGTTTGTGCTCGAAGCGCTGCACGATCTCGGCCGGGACCGTGGGGCGCAGCTCCGGGGTGAAGACGACCTCGCGCAGCAGATCTGGACGCAACTGAGACGCCTGCCGTCCCGCTGCCGCATCATCTCTATACATGTAGCTGTCGACCTGGCCGAAGGCGACGGCCTGGGCGAAAGGGCTCGGCCGCGATGTGCGCACTTCCGACCACTCGATGGTGCCCGCCTCGAGTTCGGACAGGACCAGACGCAGGGCCGGCATGTCGAATTCGTCCTGCAGGCAGGTGCGCCACGACTCGACGAGGATGGGGAAGTCCTCGTAACGCATGACGGCGTCGAGCAGTTTCTTTGACCGCAGACGACTTAGCCATAGCGGCATTCGCTCCGACATGCTGCGCCTTGTCAGCAGCAGCGCGCGTTGAGCACACTCGCGGAAGCGGGCGCCAAAGAAACCGGAGGCCTCCAGGCGTGCGCGCAGCAGCTCCTCGACGCGACCGGAGTGCACCAGAGACAGGATCTCGTCGGCATCGGTGTCGTCAGGCAGGACGACGATGATGCAGTCATTGGTGGGGTATACCTCCAGGCGGCTGTGGAAGCGCTCCTCCCAGGCGGCGTCGAGGGCGAGAGAGTACGGCTGGTTGACGCGGCCACCCCAGAAGGTGTGCAGGATGACCTGGCTGCCCATGTGGCCTGCGGGGCCGGCGGCAACCTTCTCGACGAGGATGTGGTGGCGATGAGGCAGCGGCCCTTCGGTGGCTTCGCGCTGGCGCCGCAGGAAGGCGAGGAGCTGGTCGGCGGCCACATCCTCCATGTGATGCTGGTCGAGCAGACGCTGGCGGAACTCCTCAGACTCCAGCCCCGCCTCGGCATCTTCGAGAAACCGGCCGATGGCGTCGGAAAAGTGGAAGTCGCGATTGCCGCCCTCCCCCTTCCAGAAAGGCAGGTCCACCGCCTTCGGTGAAGCCGGTGTTACGAAGACGTCGTTGTGGGTGATCTTCTGGATCGTCCAGTTCTGTGTGCCCAGCGTAAAGGACTGGCCCTCGGAGGATTCCCAGACGAACTCCTCGTCCAGCTCGCCCAGGACCGCGTTGGAGTCGGCCAACCGCAGCTGGAAGTAGCCGCGATCGGCGATGGTGCCACCCGACATGTAGAGCTGGTACATGGCGCCCTTGCGGGCCTGGGCGGTGTTGTCGAGGCGATCGACTGTGATGCGTGGGCGCAAGTCCCGGATGCGACTGCCAGCATATCGACCGGCGAGCATGTCGATGACGAGGTCGAACTGGCGCCGGCTCAGGCTGTGGTAGGGGTAGCTGGTGCGTATATCGTCGTACAGCTCGTCGAGGTTCCAGGTTTCCACACCCGTCATCGATACCAGCACCTGGGCCAGCACATCGAGGGCGCCGGTCACCGGGAGGATCTCCTCGATGTCGTGTTCGTCGATGCGTGCCGCCAGCACCGCCGACTCGAGAAAGTCGTGCGAGTGGGTCGGATACAGAGTGGCACGGCTCACCTGCCCCACCTGATGTCCGGCGCGGCCGACGCGCTGGATGGCGGAGGATACGGCCGGCGGTGACTGCACCAGGACCACCTCGTCGAGGGCGCCGATATCGATGCCCATCTCGAGCGAATTCGTCGCCACGATGGCCTTCAGGTCGCCCGCCTTGAGACGGCTCTCCACGACCTCGCGGATCTCGCGCGACAGCGAGCCGTGGTGGGCGTAGGCCAGCGGCCGTTCCCGCTCCTGGTTGAGGAAGCGGGTGATCTTCTCGCATTGACGTCGTGAGTTGGAGAAGACGAGGGTTGAGCGGTTGCGGTCGATGATGCCCTCGAAGTCGGCGATCAGGGCGGGCCAGATGGAATCCTTGTCCGTCTCTTCGGTGCCACTTGCGGCCTCCTCCGGGAAGCGCACGGTTACATCGTACTTCTTGGTTGCGGTCGACTGCATGATCTGTACCGGGCGCGGCTCATACTCGGCCGCTCCCGCTGAGCCGCCGACGAGCCGGTAGCCACCGACGAACTCCGCGACCCGCTCCAGCGGCCGGACTGTCGCCGACAGGGCAATGCGCTGAAACTCACCCGACAGGCGCACGAGCCGGTCGACGGCGGTCATCAGATGGACACCACGCTTGCTGCCGACAACGGCGTGGATCTCGTCGAGAATGACGGTCTGCAATCCGGCCAGCAGACCCCGGCCACCCTGGGAGGACACCAGCAGATTGAGCGACTCCGGGGTCGTGATGAGAATCTCGGGAGGCTGTCGCAGCATGCGACGGCGTTCCTCCAGGGGCGTGTCACCGGAACGCGTCAGGGCCCGGATGTTGGGGAAGGGGGCGCCGGCATCGGCGAAGATCTGACGCAACTCCTCCAGCGGCGTCAGCAGGTTGCGACGGATGTCGTTGTTGAGTGCCTTCAGCGGCGAGATGTAGAGCACACTCGTCGAGTTCTCGGGCCAGTCGCCCGAGACGAGGCGGTCGAGGGCCCACAGGAAGGCGGTGAGGGTCTTGCCTGAACCGGTCGGCGCCGTCACCAGGACGTCGTCGCCGGCAGCGATCCGTGGCCAGGCAGCAGCCTGCACATCGGTGGGCGACCCGATGCGCTCGGTGAACCACTGGCGTACCAGAGGGTGGAACAGATCGACGGCGTCAGCCGGCGGTGCGGCAGTCGTGGTAGTCACATCACTACAGCCAGAGAACGACGATGATACTCATCAGGATCAGGTAGATGAGCTGGTAGGCGCCGTCGAGGAGCCAGGCGCCGATGGGGCGGTCGGAGTAGAAGTTGGCGATCAGGCCGACGGGACCAACGAACCCGCCGAACACGAGCAAGGCCAGCTTCAGAGCTTGCGGGATCGTATCGAGGATGATGTAGTCAGCCAGAACCGTCAGAGCTGCGGCCGTGAGGCCATTGCAGACGAATGAGACGACGTACGCCTTGGAGGCATCGGCCTTCATCTCATCGAGTTCGGTCTCCGACTTGCTGCCGTACCCATTCAGCCGCAACCAGGCCTGGTTGAACAGCACCCCATACCACAAGGCCCCCAGGGCAAAGGTGACGACAGTGGCGACGAGGATGGCGAAGGGATTGAACGAAACCAGGCTCATAGGGACCTCAATCGTTCTCGGGACGAGGGGGATTGCCCCAATGACCGTCGGGATCGTCGCCGCGCAGGACGACACCTTTTCCCGCCCAGCCCTGATAGGCGCGCACGTCGGTCGTGCAATACCGCAATGTCAGACCGCAACGCCGCCGCTCGGAATCATTGGCGCCGGATCCGTGTAGCAGGAGATCGGAGTGCAAGGACATCTGCCCCGCCTTCAGCTCCGCGTGCACCGCAGCACCGAAGCGATTCTCGGCCTTTTCCACCGTCTGATTGAGCACGTTGTTCTCCGCGGCCTGGCTCTCGCGATAGGGCAGGTGTCCGTGGGTGTGCGAGGCAGGAAGGAAGCGCATGCAGGCGTTGGTGGCATCGGCATCATCTATGGCGAGCCACACAGTTACTGTCTTTGACGGCGTAATCGGCCAGTAGCTGGCGTCCTGGTGCCAGGCGACGGTTTTGCCGTCGTGTGGCAGTTTGCAGAAGAAATGCGAACCCCAGCCGACGATGCTGTCGCCGAGCAGGTCGCCAACACAGTCGACGATGCGCGGATCCGTGAGCAGGTCGTAGGCGCCACCGTATTTCATGTGTGCTGTGCTGATCGAGTACTGGTCCTTGCCCTCGGCCAAGGCCCGCGACAGCAGGCTGTCGAAATACGTCCGCGCGGCGGTGATCTCAGCCTCGGAGCACAAGCTGACGGGCAGGATGTATCCCTGCTCGTTGTACTGATCGATCTGTTCGCGGGTGAGTCGGCACGGGTTGTCGACGCCGCGTGGGCGGAAGGCGAGGTCGCGCTCGACCTCGCCGAGGACCTCGTCGTCGATGGCGGAGTAGTGGGTGGGCGTCTCGGGCATGGGGATACGAAAGGAGTGGTGTGTTACCTGGGCAAATGGCGACATCCTGTCGCCTGGAGTCGGCCTGCGGCCGACGTCCATGAGGGTGGTCCTGCAAAGGCGACATCCTGTCGCCGGGATTCGTGATTCAGCCGGTGCGGCGTCCTGCCGCAAGGCTCAGCACGTGATAGGCGACGATTCCCAGGCTTACGTGCACGTTGAGGGAGGCGCCTTTGCCGTGCATGGGGAGGAACACGGTCTGGTCGCAGGATGACAGGGTTCGGTTGGTGACGCCGTGGTCCTCGTGGCCGACGACGAGGGCGACACGTTCACCGTAGTCGGCTGTGTCGTAGGGCATGGCGGCGCCGGTGATCTCGACGGCAGTGACACGGTAGCCCTCGCCGCGCAGCTCGTCGACAGCGGTGGGGGCGTCTTCGGCGTACTCCCATTTCACTCGGCGCTCGCGACCGCGGCCGACCTTCTTGATGAGCGGGTGCGGTGGACACGTCGTGATGCCGGTGAGAATCATGCGGCGTACGCCGCAGGCATCGGCGATGCGGAAGGCGGAGCCCACGTTGATCGGGTCCTGCATGTCCTGCAGGACGAAGACCAGGTCGACGTCGGGACGCTGCACGCGGCGGAGGAAGTCGGTGAGGGGTTTGCCGCGAAGCTGGCGGGGCGGGGCTCCTTGATCGGGGGGCGTCGCCACTAGAATGGAAGCCCGGTGACCATTGGCTCGTATTCGTGGCGTGTCCAGAAGCGCAGAATGACCGTGGGTGTCGACATGGTGTGATCTCTCCAGAGCCGCGCGGCTCTCGCAGTGCTCCCAGGAATATAGTCGTGGCCGGAGACGCACTCCACAGGGGGAATCTGTGCCAGGACGTGCGATCGGCATGCAGATCTAGTACGCCGCATGACGTCCTGACGATCATGCCTTCAACCGAGCCCCACGGTCATCTGCGCCCTGCTTGCCCCCCAGTCGAAGGCGCCCGTATCCTTGCCGTGTGATGACGCAAGCCGGTCGACAGGCACACAGATTCGCCGTGCCGTTATACTCGTTGTTCGTAGCGACCGCTGCCCTGCCGGTGCTCCGCATCCTGGCAGGGCTCCCCCCAGCCCTCAGTCCACTCGCGGATGGTGAGGGCGTCGAGGACATGCCACCGATGGCATCTTTCCTCGTCGAGTCCTTCGCCACCTTGCCGGTGGCGGGCCATGCCCTGCCCTGGTCGTTGCACTGCCTGGCGGCGACGCTGCTGGCGAGGGTGTGTTTCATCCAGACTCGCTCGCTGCCGACGGCGCTGGCCTGTGCCCCTCTGTTCCTCTTCTGCGGCTTTCACCTTCAGACAACCGTCAGTCTCAGCGGCGTACCACAGAGTCTTTCGCTGATCTGTGTTCTGGCTGCCCTGTTGCTGAAGGCCACTGGGATCGCGAGGTCGTGGGTGCCGGTGGTCATCGTGGTGTTGGCAGGAGCCCTGGTCCATCCGATGACGTGGATGTCTCTGCCGCTGCTCACGTGGGAGCTTCACGGAAAACTCGGTCGCGAGCGGGCCGTGGTGGTTGCCGCAGGGACGTTCGTCCTGGCAGGACTCTGCATGTGGGCCATGCCGGGGGGTGAGCTTCCATTGGCTGCAGATCCGTGGGACCGCGCAACGACGCTGTTGCACTGGTGGTGCCGGCTGGTTCTCGGCTCCTATGTGCTTCTGGTGCCAACCTACGTCGAGTTTCCCTGGGAGCCGGCATTGGGTGCCCTTGTTCTTCTGGTTCTGCTGACGGGGATCTCGAGTACCCGATTCGCCTGGTGGTCCATGTGGGTCGTGTGTCTCATCCTGCCTCTCAACGGTATTTCGCCGGTGGGGACGCCTCAGTCGCCGCTTTCCACCGGGATGCTGGCCTATCATGCGGTCGCCGGTGTCGCCGTCCTGCTGGCGATGTTGCTGGCGGGTCTGGTGAGGGCCCGCTCCGGCATCGTGATGACGACACTGGCGGGACTACTGTTCGGCGCGACGCTCGTCAGCGCCGTGTCCCATCACCAGCGCCTGGCCAATGTCGCCGTGTTCAGCGCGAACTTGAACCAGCTGATCCACGAACCCTCACCCGCAGCGGCCAGACAGGTGCGGGGCGCGCTGAACAGAGGCGGGCACGAGGTCCCTCGGCAGTCGGGGTACCTGCAACTGTTCTTTCATGCTCTCGAGCAGACCGGCGAGCAGCGCCCCGCTGACGTGTTGCTGAAGGCGCGGCAAGACCTGCCAGATGCAGAGGAGTTTCTCTTCATCGAAGCGGTCTACCACTCCATCGCCGGAGACGCCGAGCAGCAACAAGCGCTGCAGGCAGAGATCCTCTCCTGGGGAACGGACCCGGGCAGCCTGATCGACGGGCTGATTCGCTCAACCTTCTCCGGCACAGGCTACTACTTCCTGGGGCTGGATGACATGGCAAGAGCTGAGGCTGCCTTTCGTGGTGCCCTCGTCTTCGCTCCCGGCGATCCGGAACTGACCAGCCTGCTTGCCCACGCTGTCAACACCAGCGGCAGAACGGAGGAAGCGGCACGATTGCTGGAGGCCCTCGTCTCGTCCGGAAAAGCCGACGAGAACGCGATCATCGTTGCCGGAAACCTGCGCCATGCCGTCGGCCATTACCTGCAGGCCGTGCACCTGTGGGAACGCCTGGATTCTTTGCCGTTACAGACGCGCATGCTGATGGCACAGACCTGGCAACTGGAGCTGCAGCAGCCGAAGCGAGCCATCCCCCACTGGCTCCAGGCGATCGCGGATGGGGCCGGAGTGAACGCCTATGGACGCATTGCCAATGCCTACGAAGAGACCGGCCAGCCTGAAGAAGCCTCACGCTGGCATGGGCGAATCGTCACCGATTTCCCGGGTTCATCAATCGCACGCCAGATCCTTGGGGCCCCGAAGTGATGTCCAGGACTCGGCAGGGCATCATGACCATGTTGGCGTCACTTCTCGTGTGTGCAGTCACCGTCGAGGGGTTGCTCCGGCTATTCCCGGGGATGGGGTTTCGCCTCGCGGACCCCTCCTTCTTTACGCTGGAGTCTGGTTTCAGCTACCATCCCGATCTCGGCTACACCTTGGTACCCGATGCCGTGGAGTCCCGTTCCTACCGGGACGATGACTGCTCCACCCGTCACATCGAGGTGCGCACGAATCATTTCGGACTCCGCGGTCCGGATGTTGTCGCCGATGGGCGTCCACGGATCGTCTTCATCGGTGATTCCTTTACCGAAGGGTATCACGTCGACGAACCGGAGACCTTCACAGCCGTGACTGGCGACCTGCTGTCCGGTCGGGTCGTCCCGATCAACTGCGGGATCCGCAACTACGATGTCATCCAGTATATGCACATGCTGCGCTTTGCTCGCGAGCATCTCGAGCCAACGATGATCATCGTCGGTGTGTTCGTCGGCAACGACGTCGCGGGGTACAGCCGGTCCGCCTACTACCCGCCGATGACCAGCGTCGCAGCGATGCGCTCCCTCCGTTCCAGTTCGTATCTACTATCATGGTTGGCGCGTGTCGGACGGACCCCCTCTGACGACACCCAACCTGCCAGGGCGCCCGAAGCGCGCCATCCGCTGGCCGGTTCCTTACACGATCTGCGCACCGGCCCCGATTGTGGCGCCGAGGTCATGCTCGACCACGCCGACAACTACATCCGTTGGCGCAGCACCCCCGGTCACGGGCCACAGTATAGTGACCCCATGCAGGCGTACAGCAGAGCTGACAGGACAGCCATGGTCCTTGCCGATATGCAGGCGGAGTTGGGTGACACCCCGCTCCTCGTCCTTATCATCCCGGAGAGGATGCAGGTCAAAGACGATGAGTGGCGATGGCTACAGGAGCACCTGCCGGATCGCTTTGTCGATCGACAGGGAACGATAGAAAAGCTGGCGAGAGCACTGCGGCGGCGTGATGTCGACTACACCAATCTGCTGGACGTAGTCGATGAGAGCTGCTACCTGCGATTTGATGGTCACTTCTCTACCGTCGGCCATCGGCGGGTGGGTGAACACGTGGCGCAGCTGGTGCGGACACGGTATGCCACTGCCCTTTCTCCCGGTTTCTAGTGCCCCGTCGACTGGCTCAGGACACCGATCCCTGTCCCAGTGGCTTGATGATCATCTCCGGGATGACGACGCGCGACGGCAGTGTCGCCACGAACATCACCGCCGTCGCGATATCCTCCGGCTGCAGGATCCGCGCTTTGTGCTCGGCGGACACCTTCACCGGTCGTTGATCGAGGATGGGTGTGTTGATCTCGCCCGGGGAGATGACGCACGACCGGATGCCGTGTCTGGCTTCCTCCAGGTCGACCATCTTCGTCAGCACCGACATGGCGTGCTTGGCCGCCGAATAGATGACACCGCCGAGCACGCTGGGGGCGGTGCCCGCCATGGAAGACACGGCGAGGACGAGGCCGCCGCCCTGGCGACGCATGTGGGGCAGCACCTCGTGTACCGTGTTGAAGGCTCCGGTGGCGTTGACGTTCAGCACCAGATCCCAGTCCTCGGGGGAGAGCTTCTGCAGGGAACGGTCGGCGATGTTGACGCCGGCATTGTTGACGAGAATGTCGATACGACCGTGACGCTCTATCGTGGCCTCGACGATCTCCTTGACCCGCGACCTGTCGGTGACGTCACCGGCTTCCGCATGTGCGCCCTCGCCGACTGCGGCGCAGGCCGACTTCAGCTTGGCCTCATCGCGGCCCATGGCGACGACCTGCGCGCCCTCGGCGACACAGGCGGCGACGATGGCTTCGCCCGCGCCGGAACCGCCTCCGGTGACGAGGACAACCTGTCCTTTGAGCTTCATGCCAATATTCCCTCTCCAAAGACCTGGGTTCGATTCATGATCCGTCGTTGCTCGTCGGGAAAGGCCAGGCGACGATGCATGGTAGGACGGTTGTCCCACATGATGAGGTCGCCGAGCCGCCACTCGTGAGTGTAGATGAACTGTGGCTGATCCATATGGTCATACAACTCGCGCAGGAGGGCGTCACCCTCGTCTCGGGCCACGCCTTCGATGTGGCTCGTCAGGTGTGGATTCACGTAGAGGGACAGAACGCCCGTCTCCGGGTGGGTGCAGACCACTGGGTGTATGGCAGGCTCCGGCGGGTTCTGCTCCTCAACATAGTGCCGGTGTACTGCGCGCAGCGTGCGCAGGTGGTCCTGACGCTCCTGCGGCAACGCGTCGTACGCGGCGCGACAGTCGCACCATTGGGTCTGTCCCCCAACCGCTGGGATCTCGACAGCGAGCAGCAGTGAGATCGTGCCCGGTTCGTGCAGGTAGGACAGGTCCGCGTGAAAATCGATCCGCTCGCTGCCGAGAGCGCCGATGGGCTCACCGTTCTGCTTCACGTTGGAGATGATGAAGACCTCCTTCACCCGGCGCTCACGTTGTTGGCGCACATGCTCGACGGGTGTGCCGAAGTAGCGGGTGAAGCGCACCTGATCTTCGTCGGTGATGTGCTGATCGCGGAACACGAGCACGCAGTGGTCGAGCAGGGCCTGCCGCAGGTCGGCCACCTGGTCCGCAGACAGATCAACCGACACGTCGAGGCCGAGGACCTCGGCCCCGACGGGTGCCGTCGCCGGCAAGACCTCGATGGTATCCGTCACGCCCTCAAGCCTGCACGTTGCAGGTGTCGTAGGAGGCACGCATCGATTCGATGGCGTCACCCTTCGGCGAGTACTCGTGGCCGACGAAACCGGTGTAGCCCGAGCGGGCGATGGCCCGCATCACCGGCGGATAGTAGATCTCCTGCTCTTCGTCGAGGTCTTTGCGACCGGGATTGCCTGCCGTGTGGTAGTGGGCGATCCACTGATGGTGGTCGTCGATCGTGCGGATCAGGTCGCCTTCCATGATCTGCATGTGGTAGATGTCATAGAGCAACCTCACCCGCGGTGAATCGACGGCCTGGCACAGCCTCACACCCCAGGGGGTGCGATCGCACTGATAGTCGGGATGATTGACCTTGCTGTTGAGCAGCTCCATACAGAGGTTGATGCCCTTCTCTTCGGCGTACGCCTTCACGCGCAGCAGACCTTCCACACAATTGTCGAGCCCTTCCTGCTCCGTTTTGCCTTCGCGGTTCCCCGAGAAAGTGATCAGCGACGGGATCCCGTGCTCCACCGCCAGGTCGATGTTCTGCCTCAGCTCCGCTTCGATTCGACCGTGGTTCTCCTTCTTGTTGAGACCATCGGGCAGCGACGCATGGCCGACGATGATGGCGATGTCCATGCCGGCATCCTTCACCGCCTGCCAGTGCTCCTGTGGCAGCATCTCGATGGAGGCGTAGCCAATGTCGGCGGCGGCGGCGATCACTTCCTCCGGGGTCCTGGTCCGGGCAAAAGCGCCGAAGCAGAGGGACTGGCGAATGGTGGTCACAGGGGATCCTTTCGATACGGAGCAGATGGCCGACAACGGCCGGTACAAGCAAGGGCGGGGCCTTCGGTGGTGTCAATCACGGGCAGCCGCCAGGTACTGCAGCTGGAATCCCGCCACTTCGTCGTCGGGTGCGACACCAAGAATGGCACGATAGCGCTCGATGGCCGTGTGGGTGTCGCCCTTGATGCGGGCCAGGCTGGCGAGACTGTGCAGCAGATCCACACGCGAACCGAGGCGCTCGAGCAGGGCCAGCAACCGCAGCTCCACATCGTCGAACCAATCAGGGTACGATGGTCCCTGAGGCGGGCTGATGGCGCGTCCCAGCAAGCGGGCGCCGACACCGACAAGTCCCATCAGGCCGCCACCTGTCGGACCTCCTCCGAGGGACAGATCCGGCTTCACTCGCGCCAGGCCTCCGGCGACGGCAGACATGAAGGCGGCGGCCGCCTCCTCGTGACGACCGAGCTCCAGCAGCACGACACCCCGGTTGTAGTGGACGGCGTGGTTGGCGCCATCGGTCTCGGCCAGCTGGTCATACACGGCCAGCTCACCGATTGCGTCGCCCGCTTCGTCACGATCCCGCGCCTGTTCGTGGAGCCGTCGCACGGGGGCCGCGCCGATGCCGGCGACCTCGAGGGCCAGCGCCTTCTGCGCACCCGGCACGAGGAGTGCGACGGACTCATCACCCGGGGGGGTGAACAACGCAGGGCGCACGACATGGGGCACGTGGGCGGCGGCCAGTCGGTCGGACAGGGCCAGGATGCCGGCAGCGTCACCGCTGGCCGTCAGCGTCTGCCAGTCGTCGAGGTGATGCCCCTCACCGGCCGCCTCCCGCCAGGGCTGCAACCGCAGGAAGTGCTCGAGGACGAGTCGTGTCGTTGTCGTGTCGTCGAGGAGATAGGAGAGACCGTAGTGATCGTCGGTGTACAGATGCAGCACCCAGCCCCAGCCCTCCCGCTGGAGGACGAGGGTTTCACCGAGACGGTGCGTGAAACTGGCCACTGCACGGCGTGGCACCCTGTCGCTGACGAGGGCGACGGCGTCAGCGATCCGGGTCTCCCCCTCGCGAGTGGAGCCGGCGCGTACGGTGACACGGTCGATGCAGGCCGCCAGGGAGGTGTCGCGACGTTCCAGTTCGGCTTCCGCCTCGTGGACGAAGGCAGAGGAGTTGTCGTTGCGATCGACGGTGAGGTTGCGCACCAGCTCCGTCTCGCTCAGAGCCTGACAACGTTGGCGCAGCAGTCGATCCGTCGCCATGGGGATCAATGCAACGGCAGTCGGCGTCGGGGTCGGTCCTCGTTGTGCAGGTGCGTGCGTCGGAAGACACCGACCACCGCACTCACCGCCCACCAGATGACGATGAGAACACCGGCAAGGATGTAGGGGAAGGCTCTGGACTGCAGCAGGCCTTCGACCTGATCGAGAATCGTGTCGACTGTCAACATGAGCACCCGGGGTGAGTATAACGGCGAAGGTTCGACCGGACCAACCGATGGCCACCGGGCTCTCTGTAGCTACATTCTCCAGCAGCCCATCATCAACAACGACATGTGAGGTGCTGTCCCATGAAGAGTCTCCGTCGCTGCATGATCGCCTCTGGATTGTGCCTGATCGCCGTCGCTGCCGGTCCTGCCGCGGCGGGGTCCGAGGGCGCCGCCCTCTACCAGAGCAACTGTGCCCAGTGCCACGGCGCCGAGCTGCAGGGCGGCAACGCTCAGAGCCTGGTGGACGGTGTCTGGCAGTTCGGCGGGGGACCGTGGGGTATGGCCAACACGATCCAGCAGGGCATCACCCACCTCGGCATGCCTGCCTTCCGCCTGACGCTTTCCCGCGAAGAGATCGACGCCATCATCGAGTTCCTGCAGGAGCAGGAGAAGGCCTACGGTCCTGCGCCTCGACAGCTGCCGCAGACGCTGCAGTCGCAGGAGTATGACATCGCCGTCGAGGTCTTCGCCGACGAGCTCGAGATCCCCTGGGCGATCGACTTTCTCGATGCGCAGACAGCGCTGATCACCGAGCGTCCCGGCCGCCTGCGCACCGTGCGCGATGGTGTGCTCACGCCGACGCCCGTATCCGGCATGCCGACGGTTCTGCACGAGGGGCAGGGCGGCTTGATGGATGTGGCCGTCGATCCGGAGTTCGGTGACAACGGCTGGGTCTACCTGGCCTACAGTCATGCGCTGGACAGCGTGCGAGAGGGAGAAGAGAGCCCGCCGGCCATGACCCGTATCGTACGCGGTCGAATCGTCGCCAACGAGTGGACGGATCAGCAGGTCCTCTTCGAGGCACCCCACGAGACGTACGTGCCGACACGTTATCACTACGGGTCGCGCATCGTCTTTGACGAGGCCGGCACCCTCTACTTCTCCATAGGTGATCGAGGTCGACGGCCGATGGCGCAGGACCTGTCCCGGCCGAACGGCAAGGTGCATCGCATCCACCGCGACGGCACGATCCCGACGGACAACCCCTTCGTCGGGCTCACCGATGCGCTGCCCAGCATCTTCAGTTACGGCCACCGGAATCCCCAGGGACTGGCGGTGCATCCCGAGACCGACAGACTGTGGGATTCCGAGCACGGACCCATGGGCGGCGACGAGGTCAACGCCATCCGTGCCGGCAGAAACTATGGCTGGCCGGAGATCTCCTACGGGCGACACTACGACGGCCGCATTCTTACGGAGTTCGAGGGCAAGCCGGGGATGGAGCAGCCAGCGTGGGTGTATCGGCCTTCGGTCGCGGTCTGCGGTCTTGACATCTACCGCGGTGACCAGTTTCCCAAGTGGCAGGGACATCTGCTCGTGGGGGCTCTGAAGTACGAGTCGGTGGATCTGCTGACCGTCGTCGACGATCGCGTCATCCACATCGAGACGATCGTGAAAAACCTCGGGCGTGTTCGTGATGTCGCCATCGGTCCCGAGGGGGCCGTCTACATCGTGCTGAACGGTCCGGGTCGGGTCATCAGGCTGACGGCGATCGTGGATCGGATCATCGCTTCGCAGTAAGCTGCTGAGAGTTCAGTCGCGGTAGTCCAGCGGCGGGTCACGGTCTCCCAGCAGGGGCGCGTAGTCGAAGCTGTGACCCCGCTGACGGTCGAGTTCGGCACGTGCCTGTTCCAGCGTGGCCGGATCCAGGAACAACGACCCCGCCGTGCGGGCAAGGGTCTTGCCGGCTACGAGCATACCCTTCACGCCGATGGTGGTACCGCCGGCCGCCACCGCCTGCCAGCTGTGCGCCGCCGTGCCGGGTACCCACGTGGCGGTGCTGAGCCCTGTGGTCGGCACTGCCCAGCTCACATCACCGACATCGGTGGAGGCCTTGCCTTCGTGGACTCGCCAGGGCTGTACCTCGGCGGCTGCCGCCAGATCTACGTCCATGTCGACTGCGCCGAAGGTGGCGCGCAGAGATTCGGCAAAGGCCCGCTCGGAGTCGTCATAGAGCACGCCGCCCACCTGCTGCAGGCTCTGGTCCATCACGTGCGACAGGACTTCGTTCGGCAGGACATTGTAGTTGCCGTGGATCACCTCGTGTTCGACCGCGGTACCGGTGCCCATGGCGGCCCCCTCGGAGGCGGCCACAACCCGTTCCCAGATGCCCAGCAGCCGGGTGACGTCCGGGTGGCGGACGTAGTAGAAGACCTCGGCGAATTCGGGCACGATGTTCGGTGCGGCGCCGCCGCGAGTGATGACGTAGTGGATACGCGTGGCCGCCGGGACGTGTTCGCGCATGAGGTTGACCATGTGGTTCATGGCCTCCACGCCATCCAGGGCCGAGCGCCCGCGCTCCGGGGCGGAGGCGGCGTGGGCGGCGGCGCCGCGGAAACGGAACTTGGCCGACTTGTTGGCCAGCGTCGTCGAGGCCCAGGCGGTGTTGCGGTCGCGCGGGTGCCAGTGCAGCACAGCGTCGGCGTCATCGAACAGCCCGGCGCGCACCATGTAGACCTTGCCGGAGCCGCCCTCTTCGGCAGGCGTGCCGTACAGTCGGATCGTGCCCGCGCTGCCTGTGCGCTCGAGCCAGTCGGCGGTGGCCAGTGCCGCCGCCAGGGATCCGGCGCCGAACAGGTGATGTCCGCAGGCGTGACCGGGGGCGTCGGCGACCACGGGCTGGCGCTGAGGCACCGCGGCCTGCGACAGTCCCGGCAGAGCATCGAATTCGGCGAGGATGCCGATCACCGGAGCACCGCTGCCGTACTCGGCGATGAAGGCGGTGGGGATGTCGGCGACGCCGGTGCGGAGGCGGAAGCCGGCGGCATCCAGGTGTTGCTGTAACAGCGCCGCCGAGCGCTCCTCCTTGTAGCCCAGTTCCGCCCAGTCCCAGATCTGCAGGGCCACATGGGCAAACATGTCTGCCCTGGCATCTATAAAACTGTCGATGTCTCCCGCCGGCTTGCGCGCCGACACCGGGGTCGTGAGCAAGAGCGCCAAGAAAACGAACGTGAGGATGGCGCGGTTCATGCGCTGGCTCCGGCCGACGGGAAGATCAGAGCTCCCTGCAGCTCGGTCCGGGCCCGGAACAGACAACCACCAGCGGTGACGTAGAGGGTTTGCAGGTCGGCGTCGCCCCAGGTGCAGTTCGTCGGCGCGTGGGCCATGGGGTGGGTGGCCAGCACCCGACCGCTGGGAGTGAAGACGTTGATCATCGGCCCGGGGCCGCTCTGCTCCCAGCCCGAGGTGGCGACGATGTTGCCATCCTTGTCCAGACACATGCCGTCGATGCCCCGATGGGGGTGGAAGTTGTGCGGCGTCTCATGGGGGCCGCTGATGCTGCCATCGGCGTCGAGAGGGTAGGCGCGCAACTCTCGGGGGTCGTCACCGTGAGCGCTCTCGGCGACGTAGAGGGTGCCGCCATCCGGGGAGACGAGCAGACCGTTGGGTTTCTTCGTGTCGAAGGTGACGCGCGTGATCGCCCAACTGTCACCGTCCGCACCCTCCGGATCGAGACGGTAGACGGACTGATGGTCGAGCTCCAGATCGTCCGTCCGAGAGCCGTACCTCGGATCGGTGAAGAAGATGCGGCCCCTGTGATCGAAGGCCAGGTCGTTGGGGCTGTTGAGGCGCTTGCCCTCAAAGTGACTCGCCAGAACGCGACGTGTGCCGTCGGCATCGTAACGAGCGATACAGCGACCGTCACCACCCCCTTCGCAGGCGTGCAGTACGCCGTCACCATCGAACATCAGGCCGTTGCCCTGGTTCGTGGCCGTGCGGAATTCGTCTGTCTGGCCCGACGCCGGGTCGTAGCGCAGCAGCCGGCTGTTGGGAATGTCGGAGAAGATCAGGCCGTTGCCGTCCCACGCGGGACCTTCGGTGAAGTCGAAGGGCCCGGCTACCTGCTCGAACTGCCAGTCACTCATGGTCTGTTCTCATTTCTCCCAGCAGATTCTGCACGACGGCAAAGCTGCGCCGGATGGCGTCCTCCGGATCGGGCAGGTCGCTTTTCATTTCCAGGCTCACCGGCCCTTCATAGCCGACAACGTCCAGCACGGTGAACAACTCAGCGAGCGACACTTCTGTCTGTAGGCCATCGGTGAGGGCCAGGTGCAGGTCGTCAACGCCGTCATTGTCATCGAGGTGGACGTAGCCCAGGCGGTCGCCGGTTGCCAGCAGCACCGCTCGCGGATCCTCGCCGGACATCTGGGCGTGGCCGATATCGAACAGCAGGTAGAGGTTGGGATGGGCGAGCAAACGGAGGAACCCCAGGGTCGCCGCCACCGTGGGCATGGCTGTGCCAGGGAAGTGCTCGATACACAGCCGGACCCCCAGGTCGGCGGCGTGATCGGCGAGGCCAGGCAGCAAGTCGGCATATCGTTCAAGGGAATCGTCGTCCACGGGGGCCTCGGGCACGATATAGGCACAACCGGCTCCCAGATCGGCGGCGTGGGTCAGCGCTCCCCGGACATGATCCCGGGCAGCGGCCACAGCAGCGCTGTCGACCGAATCGAAGGCGGCCCCATCGGGCATCTCATGGGACGCGGCGACGCAACAGACGTCGAGGCCGAGAGCGGCTCGAGCTTCGCGGGCCGCTGTGGATCGCAGAGCGCTCGGGCGGACATCGACGGCGGACAGCCCGATGTCGTGCAGACGCTGAAGCGTTTCTGGTTCAGGAGTCTCGAGGGCCCAGGCACAGCAGGACAGAGTATGAGCCACACTCACGATGCCACCCAGTGTCGGTAGAGCGGCTTCACAGCCACAGGAAGGGCCGCGTATGTCTCAGGCGACAACTGCGGTTGGGCGTAGCTCTTGCCGTCCGTCTCGACCACCATGGCCGTGTGTTCAACGGAACCCGGGCGTGTCGGTTCGAGGTTCAGCCACCACGGAGCGTAGCGGACGATCAGGGCGACCCGATCGGCATCTGATCGGTTCGGCGGGACCGCGTGCCACAGGCGGCTGTCGTAGAGCAGGACGGTGCCGGCCGTGCCGACGGCGTGGAACTCCGTCGGATAGGGTGCGTCGCGGTCGATGCCGCCCAGCGTATCGGCGGAGGGGTTGCCTTCGTAGCGATGGCTGCCTGGCACCACGAGGGTGCCGCCGTTTTCGGGGGTGAAATCGGTGAGCATCCAGATCGAGGCCAGATGCAGCAGGGTGTCGGGGTATGGCGCCGGGATGTGGCTGGCATTCGTCTGGTTGTACGGCCAGTCCGCGTGCCAGTAGCCCCGACCGCAGCCGGGATGGTTGATTACGCAGTCGGTACAGCTGATGCGCACATACTCGCCGAAGAAGGCGTGGGCCACGTCCATGATGCGGGCGTCGGCGAGCCACGGGGCAAAGGCCTGGGTCTCGTTGATGATGCCACGCGAGCCCGACACGCCCTCGACGCCGACACGGTGACCCTTGGCGCGGATAGCCGCCTGGGTGGCAGCCGATGCCTCGCGTTGACGCAGCTGGGCCTCGACGACGGCGGACCGCACGTCATCGGTGCGGTCCGCGGGGATCAATCCTTCGAGGAGCGTGAAGCCGTCCTGGCGGATCCGTCGTACGGAGTCGACGGTCTGTTCCTCGGTCTGCATCAGTCGATGATCGCCTGGTAGGCGAGGTTGCGGAATTTCACCGCCACCTCGTCATGGAAGGGATACCTCTGGGCCATAACGACTACCACCAGCTCCTCTGCCGGGTCGATTCAGAAATGTGTACTGAAGAAGCCGCCCCAGGTGAAAGCGCCAGGGGACGACAGCTCGCCGAACTCTCCGGGATCCCGGATTACGGCAACGCCGAGACCAAAGCCGTAGTCCGGCAGCAGCGTGCCCACGTGATCCGACGCCATGAGCTCCACGCTCTTGCGGCTCAAGATCCGCTTCCCATCGAGCTCGCCGCCGTTGGCGAGCATCTGAGCGAAACGCCCATAGTCACCAGCGGTTGAGCACAGGCCACCGCCGCCGGCGTAGTAATGGGTCGGGCCATCGGTCGGGTAGTCGATGGAAAACCCGAGTGTCTGACCCATCATGTAGGTTGAGTCGGCGACCATCCGCTGCAGGGTGCCTGCAGCGTTCTTCGAGTAGACCGCGGCGAGTCTGGCAGCGCGCTTCTTGCCGAGGTAGAAGCCGGTATCATCCATCTCGAGGGGGTCGAAGATTCTGGACTCCATGTACGAGAACAGATCCTGCCCGGCCACCACCTCCACGAGTCGTCCCGCCACGTCGAGACCCAGTCCATAGGTCCAAGCCTGCCCGGGGCTGTGGACGAGAGGGATCCGGGCGAGCCGGCCCATGGCATCTGCGAGGGTGCCCTCCACCTGGTGCAGACCGTGGGGGATCTTCTGTTCCCAGAGCTGGTCTCCGACGCGGTCATTCCAGTGGTAGGTCAGACCGGAGGTGTGGGTGAGAAGATCGCTGATCCGGATCGGCCGCTGCGCCGGAACTGTGGCCGAGTCCACGACGGCCCTCAGGCTGTCGGGTACCAACACCCGCACATCGGCGAACTCGGGCAGGTAAGCGGACACCGGGTCCTGGAGGCGGAAGGCGCCCTGTTCGTAGAGGGCCAGAACCGCTGCTGCCGTAACCGGCTTGGTCATGGAAGCGATTCGGAAGATGGCGTCGCGGCCCATGGGACGGTCGTCGTCGGCCCGGCCATGGGCTTCGAAGTAGGCGACATGACCGTGGCGCACAACGAGGCCCACAGCACCGGCCAGGTCGCCCTGGTCGACAACGGCCCGCAGCAGGTTGTCGGCGCGCTGCAGGCGCTTTCCCGAGAGTCCAACGTCCGCTGGCTCGGCACGGGGCAGGTCGGCGGCGAAACCAGCCCCTGCCAACGAGAGGGCGACGAGTACGGTGAACGTTACGCGGCGGGGGTGAGGTGCCATACCATCGGTCCTGAGGGGTTTGGGGAGCGGCAAAGATAGGCGGAACCCGCGCATCGGAAACACTACAGCGTGCGCAAGCACTCCAGCAGACAGAGTTGCTGCTGCAGATCCGGCGTCGCCGACGGTCCACGATTCATGCTGAACTCCAAACCCAGGCGTTCGAGCAGTACGGCAAGCGCGCTGAACATCTCCTGTTCGGGATGCACCGTCTCACGCAGGTGGTGAATGAGCTTGAGCGTGCGGAAGCCATCGAACCAGCGGTGAAACTGACCGAGAAGGGCCTCCCGAGTGGAAGTCTGGGCCGCGATGCGGTCCCACGAGCGGACAAAGTCCTGCTGCTCGAGAAACGTTCCCAACTCGGTGTGCTGCGCTCTCGCTGACGCCAGTATGTCGGCCGCAGGTCGGGCCGGATCGCCGGTGGCCATCTGCAACCAGGCTCTGATCACCTCGTAGCTGTCGGGATGATACAAGCGACACTCGCTGAGATCACCATCCAGAAAGCGCTGCACGAATTGCCCGGTGCCGAAGGGAGCTCGCTGGGAGGGACGCGCGGACGGTCGTACCACTGTCCCCGTCAGTCCTTCGAGCTTCCCCGTCTTGGCCAGCTGCTGCAGGTAGTAGAAGTCCTCGCCCGCCAGGCGTCGATTCATGCCGGAGACCGCGGCGTAGGCCTCAGCGGTACAGGCCATGGTCGAACCGATGGTGTGGTGCGCGTACGGCGAACCAGACCAGGCCAGATGCAGAGCGTGGTAGCGCAGGTACAGCTCGTACGAAAGGATGGCCGCCCGTTCCGCATCTGAACCTTCGACAGGGTGGGCATAGGGCAGCACGCAGGCCCAACGGGAGGCCGGCGGCTCGAAGAAGCGGTGGAGGACGCTGAGGTATCGTGCGTCCACGCGGGAATCGCCATCCAGACTCACGAGGGGGGCGGTGAGTCTGTCCTGTTCAGCGAGGATCCTCAACCCCTGGTCCAGGCCGATCTTGCGGGCCATGCCGACGCCATCCTTCACCGACAACTCACGTCCTGGCGAAGAGGCGTCGATCCACGCTACAGGCAGCGAATCCTGATCCCAGCCATCAAGGGCCCGGAGGGTCTGCTCGTTCTGCGCGATGTCCTGTTCTACCGCATGCTCCGGCGCACGATTGTTGACCACGGCGATGACGAGGGTTTGTGCACGGTCCTCCCCATCGCACTTCGCCAGATCGCCGAGCGTATCCAGGATGCCGGGGAATTCGGCCAGCACCGGGATGACGATGATGGACCTGCACGTAGTCGGCACAGCGCCCTGCAACGGCCAGTCGTCAAGTGCGGTCCGGCGTTCGAGATAACGTCTGACGGTGCGGTTGGTTCGGTTCATGAGCCGGGATCATAGGCAAGACCAGTGATCAGCGCACGGGTATGGAATCCCCATGCCAGGGAAATGCGTATCCGGGCTGACGGTCGAACCGCCGCATGCCCAGATTCAGCGTCGTCTCCGTCCCTGGCCGCATCCGCAGACGCAGCCAGGGGCCGTCGACAGCCATCGGCTGGACACTGTCATCGGAGACGACACGCACCTCAGAGAAGGTGTGCTCGCCGAAGCTGCCGGCGCCGATGATGACATCACGAGTATGACGGACCGAGAGATTGACCAGGCTCACCGTCACCGAGCCATCCCGCAACTCACGCACGAGGGCGGCCACGTCCGCCGGTAGCCCCGAGCGTCGGTTCTCGGCGTCGTAGTAGCGTACCCGTCCCACCGCCAGTCCACCCCAGTAGACGGTCTGCGGTCCACCGGTGGTCAGGTGCACGAGGGCCTCGGTGAGGACGGGATTCACCTGCTGCCAGTGATGGACGTCCATCTTCGTCAGATCCTGCTCGTCGGCCATCACAAGCTCCAGCCGACGACAGACCTCGCGGTAGTTGGCCTGCAGGATCTCCTCAGGGTAACCCGGCAGCTCCCCGGCGAGCCAGCGGGTCCAGGCACGGTCGTCGGGCGCCCGCGGACCGCGTGACGTCACCGTCGCCCAGCCCCGTTCGTCGCCGGTGCGGAAGCGCTCGAGGCGTTGCCAGTCGGCGTCGGCCATCGACGCCGACCACAGGTGAATGACATGGTGCGGGTGCACCGGTTGATGGTTGGTCCAACTCGCTTCGGTGGTGTGGTTGTGGGGGACGAGGAGCTGACCGTCGTCCCCCGTCGTCGATTTCTCCAGCAACAGGTCGAGCCACAGACGCGGCAGGTCCAGATAGGCCATATCGCCGGTGATCAGTTGCGCTGCCTCCGCCGCGATGGTGAGGGCGCAGCCCATCATCTGATGGCCGTAGAGCCCGGTCCAGCCATAGTGTCCACCCCACCACTGGCCGTCGCGATGTTCGCCGATCTGACCGGAGGGCCCGATGTTGTCGGGCAAAACCCCGTCGTTGGCGCGGGTGCGCTCGATCCAGGCCTCGACGTAGTCGACGATCCAGCGCCGGTAGCGCTCGTCGCCGGTGTAGAGAAAGGCGGTGGCCACCAGCGGCACGGTGCCCAGGTTGACGACCACGTCGGAGCGCATCACGACATGGTCGAAGCGCTCGTGAACGCGTTGGCGAAGCTCGGCGTCTTCATGCCACCCCTCGGGCAGGGCGGGAGCGCCGGGACCCAGAGTGGTGTGGCCATATTCGAGGTTGTATCGCACGTCGCCCCAGCGGGCGTGGAACAGCGGTCCCCTGCTGCCGGAAAACGGCGAGGGGATCGTGCGCGTCACCGGGTCGTAGTTGCGGACCTCGGGGTTGTCGCCGGTGTAGTAGCCGGCAAACCGGCGGGCCCGATCGACGTTGTCACGCACCGTGGGGTCGACCATGCCGAGGGCGTAGAAGTAGATGTAGTTTTCGGCGTTGTGGAACCAGTCGTCGTCGTTGACGAACTCGTCGGTGACGCGGCCGTAGTCGACGGCGAGCTGTCTGGTGATGGCGTTCCACTCGACGAACGACTTCTCACCACAGTAGTCGCTGCCGCCGAGGGCGTGGTACTGGGGCCAGTTGAAGAAGGCTTCGTACAGGTCGTCGGCCCAGACCCCGTCTCCGGGATATTCCTCCTGCCAGATCAGGGCGCCACCCGGGCGGGTGTACCTGTCGAGAAAGACAGGAGCGGCCTCGTCGATGGCGTCGATGAGACGGCGTTCGAGCACGGCCCATGCCGGAGGTGTCGTCGGTTGTGTGGCCTCCAGCAGGGGGAGGGGTACTGCGGGGTCGTCGGACATGGTACCTCAGCGGGTCAGGAGGGTGCCGTTCATGCTCGCCCTGGGTCAGGCAGGAGGTCATGGGGCCCCGCTGTCGCGGCGGCTGCGGTCAACTCGTACACGTCTACAGACTCGCGGCGACCCTTCACCTGCGTCTCGCCGAGAGGCCGGAAGCTGAAGCCAGTCCCGACCAGCATCCGGGTCTGGGAGCTCACCAGCGTGTACGTGCCGAACTCCTTGTTTGCCTGCTCCAGGCGCGCGGCGACGTTCACCGTGTCGCCCATGGCGGTGTAGTCGAAGCGCAGGTCGGAGCCCATGTTGCCGACCACCGCCGAGCCGCTGCTGATGCCGATGCGCACCTTCAGCTCGGGCAGATCTCGTCCGACCCACTCCTGGCGCAGCTCCATCAAGCGAAACTGCATGAGCATGGCGGCGCGACAGGCGCGGATGGCGTGATCTTCCTGAGCCAGAGGAGCACCGAAGAACGCCATGATCAGGTCGCCTTCGTACTTGTCGATCGTGCCGCTTGCGCGCGCTCGAGCCCGTCAGTGCGAAGACCGTACGGCTCGATTCGATCAGGCTGTGGACGATGTCGAGCAAGGCCGGCGCCTTCTGCACCTCGTCGATCACGACGGGGCGTCCCTCCTCGTTCCCCATGACCAGCTCGCGCAGTCTTTCGGGGCGCGCCTGGTATTCGCGTTGACGGGCGGGGTCGAGAAGGTCGAGCCACAATGCGTCCGGGAGCTGCTGCCTGAGCCAGGTGGACTTGCCGGTGCCGCGGGGTCCGAACAGGAAGAAGCTGTCCGAAGGCAAGGCCAGGAAACGCTCTACTATATCCATTTTTGGTCCAATTTTGGAGTTTACTGCTCCAAAACCACCGTCTTCTGTCCATCACAGTCAAGAGATCTTCAGAGGTCGTCACGGGTCCCTCCGTCTCACGATCAGCGCGTCGTCTCGACGATGACGTGGTCGGTGGACCACCCCGTCGTCGGCAGTGGTGCCTGCTGCAGCGAACCAGGGCTGTCGTCACCCGGCGCCCCGGCGGCATAGACAGCAGCCATGTCGCGAACCAGGCTGTCAGCGAAGCGTTCCCCGGCTTCGATGCTGCGTGTGCCCATCATCGACACGCCGAGACTGGCCAGGTCCAGCGGCTCCAGCGTGGCCACAGCCTTCACAAGCTCGCGACCGGGCGGCCCACTTGCCCGGATGCGGAAGGGCATGGCTCCAGCGGTGCCGGTCTCGTAGACCTGGCCGGCACGCACACGACCGTCGGGACGGTGCTGGTTGGGGAACAACACCGTGACCTTGCCGCTGGTGCCGACGTTGACGAGGGTGACGTAGCAGTCGCGTTCGGCGGTGAAGCGGAAGCGGATCTCGTCGCCGATGCGCGCGTGGACGACCTTCTCGCCCCTTGTGTCCTTCGAGAGAGCCGCACCTGACGCCACCGTGTAGGCACTGAGGGACAGCCGGAACGAAGGCGCCGGGTTCTGCAGGCCTTCGAGCCGCTCAAGGATGTAGGCGTTGGCCAGGTGCGGCCGCAGTCGGTCGACCAACTCGGGCAGGACTCCGGCCGTCTCACGCACCCGCGGCACGCCGTCGAAGACGAGAGCTGCCGTCAGCGCGCCGGCTTCGCGGCCTACCCTCAGGCGCAGGGCGTAGTGCTGATCCGGAGCGGTGACCTGCACGAACTCCAGCACCCCCAAACCATGGCGCAGTGACCGGCACAATTCATCGTCGTCGCACTCCAGGCGTACCTGCAGCCGGTCCAGAGTGACACCGTGGGAGCGACGCACGACGCGGTCACCCGGTGCGGCCACACCCCGGGTCAACTCGCCCTGAGACCAGTCCTGTTCGACCCGGGTCACCGTCACTTCGGCGGCGGCGGGCTCATCGTTGCTCCCCCCGGAGAAGACGTCGAACTGCGAGCCGGGCGTAACGCCGTTGGCCCATCCGACGCCGATCCGCACCTGTCGGCCGGCGACCCAGGTCACGACAGCCGCGGCCGGATCGCCAGTATCAGCGGCTGACAGCAGCGGCGCGTCAACGTCACCCTCGACCTGCGGTGTCTGGTAGTACTTGCCCGCCATGTCCCGACGCACCCGTTCGATCAACTCGCCGTACGTGGTGCCCGCCGGCGCGCGACGCGCGTTCTCCACAAGGTTCGACGTCAGGGCCCCGGCATAGAAGCCGTCGCGGATCCAGGCGTCGGCCGATGTCTGATCGGCCTTGCATCCCGAGATCGTCACCCGGGTGCGCTCGGCCGTTGCCGTCGCCGCCGTCGCCTCCATGGCCGCCGGCGTCTGTGAGTCGGAGCCGCTGTGAAACGAGGCCAGGAGCGCCTGCGGATCGGGAGCTCCCAGGCCTCGTGTCCCCCTGTGCTGCGACTCCCTCTTCAGGCGAATTCCCTTACGGTCTGTGGCAGACTCTCGGTGGACGGTGGATCGGCGATCAGCACGCGACCGCAAGCGATCGCTTGCGTCTCGACGGCGCAGCGCCGGGCATCGTCCTCGATCGACTCGATGTCCTCCACATGGGCGGCGCCCAGAATGCGACGCAGCATCTTGACGCCGGCAAACTGGAGCGCCTCCCGCCAGATGGCCGGCAGCCTCGAGGGGCGCTTGAACTTCTCTCTATAGGCCCGCCAGCAGTCCTCGATACACTGCATCAGTGCCATCCGGTCGTGTCCAGCGTGGGCATACCAGGCGAGCAGGTAGTTGGCCACCAGAGCCCCCACGTCGAAGGCGATGGGGCCGTAAAAGGCGAACTCGGCATCGATCACACGGGCGCCCTGCCCATTGACCATGACACTGCCCGTGTGCAGATCGCCGTGCACCAGGCCTTCCCGCGCTTCATTGAACCGACCACGCAGACGTCGGATCTCGGCCAGGAGTTCACTGTCAGCCCGCACGTCATCGACGATTCTGTCCAGGCCTTCGGTGTGCCGGTTCGTCGGATCCTGCCGAAAGGGCTTGGTGAACACGTAGTCAGACGTGATACCCTGCATGTCGGGATTGTGGAAGTCCTGCTGGTAGCGCTCCCGCTCCTCCGGTGACACGGTCTCCGCCAGAGTGGCGCGGTGCATGGTCGCCATGAAGGCACCCACGGAGGCTGCCACCTTCGGTTCGATCTGGCCGGCGATGAGAGCGTGGCGCAGGATCCTATACCCTCGCAGGTCTTCCATGAGAAGCACATGGGCATCGGCATCGAAGTGCAGAGGCCTGGGCACACTGCCCGGGGCCAGCCTGTCGTAGATCACCATCGCCCGGGCCTCGATGGTGACCCGATGCTGGGTCAGGCAGTACTCCGGACCGAGGACCTTTATGTACGGCGGCGCCTGCTTCACGATCAGCGAGCGCTCCGGGTCGTGATGGCGCCACACGCGGAAGACGAAATTGAGGTTGCCGTCACCCACCTCCTCCGCCCGCAGTGGACCCTCACCCAGCAACCCCGTCTCGGCGACATAGTCGCACGCCACACTGCAGGTCCAGTTCATCGTGTTGTCGGTACCCCCTCCTCGAGCCCTGCGGCACTCGTCAATTGTGAATCACAATCAGGGGGAACATACCCGATTGCGGGATGGTCCCGTCAAGCCACTGGGGTCGGCGGTGTTGCCCAACCCGATGACGAGCCGTTAGATCCACCGTGCGGCATACCGCCGCGAGATCGGATCGGACTCTTTCGATGCCAGAACTGCGAGACAGGATTCGCGGATCGGTCCTGGGCCAGGCGCTGGGGGACGCCCTCGGGGCTCCCTTTGAGTTCGCGTCGCCGGGAGCGGTGCGGGAACAATCCGGCCAGGACTGGATCGACAGGCTGTGTGCCTTCACCGGGGTGACAGGACCTCACGGGCCCTGGCAGTCGCCGGCACCACCGGGAACCGGCACCGACGATGTGCGCTACAACCGGCTGTTCATCGATCTGGTGGCCGAACTGGGCGGACGGATGCCTGACGAGGCCGAACTGGCGGCCCGGTTGCTCGACGTCCATGAGCGACCGGAAGAGTGGTTTCCCGGGTATGGTGAGCTGGCCCGCGCGCAGTTTGAGATGTGGGAAGGCGTGAGTCGCGGCAGACTGGGGCAGACCTCACCCGCACATCCCGGCATCTCGCCTGAGATCCTGGCCACCCGCAGCGTCGGCCTCAACTACCCGACCATGGCAGGGCTGCTCGTCATGCCGTCCGCTGGACTGCTGTATCCGGATGCCGCCGACCAGGCCTATCGAGCCGCCTACGAGGCTGCCTTCTTCGACATTGCCTACGCCCGCGAGGCGACGGCCGTGTTCGCAGCGGCCCAGAGCCTGGCGCTGGCCGGTGGGTCACCAGCGGGTGTCGTGAAATCCGTGCTGGCCATGGATCCGCTGCACCTGGGAGGCTACTTCGGTGGACCTTTCCTCAAGGAGAACCTGCCCCGGCTGCTGCAGAAGGCCGATGGCCTGAGGGGGCACGAGCTGGCCGCCTGGTTGTCCGCGGAACTGCGCCATTTCAGCGTCTTCGATCCCTATCGGGCGCTGGCGATCGTGTTCGCCGCGCTGCTGGCCCACCCCGACGAGCCGATGATGGTATTGCAGGTGGCGGTCAACCACATGGACGTGGACGATGTCGGTGCCGCCCGTCGACTTGCCGATATCGATTGCTATGCTGGGATCGCCGGGGCCCTCGTGGGTACACTGTTCGGTGATGACGAGCTGCCAGCGGATATGGTGGAGCAGGTGCTGTCGGCCAACAAGGCGGTCTACGGGATCGATCTCAATCAAGTCGCGCAACGGTTGATCACGGTCGCTGCGCCATGACCGCGTCCACCGGACGGCGTCGCTTCGGCACGTTTCTGGGAGTCTACGTCCCGAGCGTGCTCACGATCCTCGGTCTGGTCATGTACCTGCGCTTCGGGTGGGTGGTGGGCAACGTCGGTCTGGCATACACCTTCGCTATCGTGCTGCTCGCCAGTTCGATCACCTGCATCACTGCCCTCAGCGCCTCGGCCATCGCCACCAACATGCGTATCGGCGCCGGTGGCGAGTACTTCATGGTTGCCCACAGTCTCGGTCTCGAGATGGGTGGCGCCATCGGCATTCCGCTGTTTCTGTGCCGCACTCTGAGTATCACGTTCTACTGCTACGGTCTCGCCGAGTCGGTTCTTGGTTTTGATGGTCAGCCCATCGATCCGCTGCAGGAAAAGCTGCTGGCCGCCGGTCTCATCATCGTCATCACCGCAGTCTCGGGTGCCAGCGCCGGCCTCGCGCTCAAGCTGCAGCTGCCGATCCTCGCCATCGTGGGTCTGTCGATCGTCGCCCTGGTCATCGGCGTCGGACAGGGCGATCTGCACGCACCGGAGTGGACGGCGACGTACCGCACGGCCCCCGGAGGCTTCTGGTATGTCTTCGCCGTGTTCTTTCCGGCGGTCACCGGCTTTGCCGCCGGCATCGGCATGAGTGGGGATCTGCAGGACCCACGACGTTCGATTCCGCGCGGCACGCTGGCTGCGGTTGCCACCGGGACCGCCGTCTACCTGCTGGTCCCGGTGCTGCTGGCAACAACGGGACGCATCGAGGTGCAGGATCTGGCCGATCCTGCACGTTTCGTCTGGGTCGACATCGCCTTCCTTGGCGCCTGGCTGATCCTCCCCGGAGTCTGGGGCGCCATCCTGTCGTCGGCCTTCGGCAGCGCTCTGGGTGGTCCCCGCGTGCTGCAGGCGCTGGCTCGTGACGGACTGGCGCCACGGTTTCTGTCTCGCCTTACCCGCAGCGGCCAACCCACCGTAGCGACGCTGGTCAGCGGCGCCATCGCTCTGGTGGCCCTCAGCCTCGGCGAACTGAACGCCGTGGCCCGCTTCGTGTCGATCCTGTTCCTCACGCTCTACGTAGCGATCAACCTGAGCTGCGCCATTGAAGGTTTCACCGGAGATCCGTCGTGGCGTCCCACGATCCGCCTGCCGCCGCTGGTGAGTCTCCTCGGCGCTGCGGCAACTGTCGCCATCATGTTCCTCATCAGTCCCGTGGCCTGTGTCGCCGCCATCTGTCTGGAACTGCTGCTCTACATAGGCTTTCGACGACGAGCCCTGCGACGACGCTGGGGAGATGCCCGTGCCGGCTTCTGGGCGGCCCTGGCCCGGTTTTCCCTGATCAAGCTGTCTCGGCACCGCTCCGACCCGCGCAACTGGCGGCCGTTGATCCTGCTGTTCTCCGGAGACCCGCAGCGACGGGCCGGTCTCGTACGCATGGCCAACTGGTTCACCCAGAACCGCGGTCTGGTGACGGCGTGTCAGATGATTCTGGGCGATCTGGCCACGGAACGAGGCGAGATCGAGCGCCGGGAGCGGGAGATGGACGAGGCTCTGCGCCACGAAGGTCTGGTGGCCTTTACCCGGGTCGCCGTGGTGCCCGATTTCGAGCAGGGCGTCATGGGGGTCACTCAGGGAAGCGGGTTGTCCGGACTGCGCGCCAACTCCATCATGTTCGGCTGGCCGGAGAAGCGGGAGCGCCTGCTGGCCATGCTGCGCATGTTGCGGGCGGCGTCGAACGCCGGCCGGTCGACGCTGATCACGCGACTGCAGGATCCGGTGGTGCCACTGCAAACGCCGCGCATCGACGTCTGGTGGCGCGGCCGGCACAACAACGGCGACCTCATGCTGCTGCTGGCCTATCTGCTGCTGATGAACGAGGAGTGGAAGTCGGCACGCATCGCCGTACGCACCATCGTCGATGACGAGTCGCAGCGTCGGGGCATGGAGCAGAGCCTGGCGACGCTGATCGACGAAACACGCATTCCCGCCGAGCCCGAAGTCATCGTCCGGGCCGCCGGTGGCGGTCTGGTGGAGACGATGCACGAACGCAGCGCCGGTTCGGACCTGGTCTTTCTCGGACTGCGCGATCCGGAGCCGGACGGCGAACAGGAGTACGCCGATTCTCTGCTGGCGATGATGGACGGACTGCCGACGGCGGTGCTGGTCCGCAGCGGCGGGGAGTTCGCCGGGAGGCTGATCTAGTGTCGTGTCTCAGAAATCCGTCAACATCCGGCCGCCGAGCCATCCCGGATCGCGGCGTTGCGCTCACTCTGTGTATCCCACCGATACGCATCGCTCGCGCGCCTTGCGACCCGAGCGTCTCGACGGCCGGATTTCGTCGACTTATCTCTGAGACACGACACTCGGCCGCGATCAGATCTCGGCGTAGACCTCGAGCACATTGCCCTCCGGATCGGCGAAGTAGACGGTGCGGTGTCCGCGCCACTGATCGGTGGTCGGTTCCAGAACGGTCACGCCCATGGCGACAAGCTGCTCATGGCAGGGCTCGACCTGTTCGGGCTCGACGCGGAAGGCAAGTTGCAGCCCCGGTGACTCCTGCCGGGCGCCGACGCCGTCGTAGCCACGGGTGCGCTGACGCAGGCCGAGCAGGACACCGCCGGCACGCAGTGACAGACTGGTCTCCGATTCGGAGTCCACTTCGAACGGGAGCAGGTTGCGGTAGAAGGCTTTCATGCGACCGATGTCGTCGCAGAGGATGATGACATAGGCCAGTTCACGAACGGGGGCGAGCATAGTGGAATCTCCATCTGTTGTGGAACTCAGCGGACCGACGCTGAAGACAAACCTGCACACGCACACGAAGTTCTCCGACGGTGCTTTCCCACTGCCGGAGGTGGTCGCCGCGTACGAGGCTCTCGGCTACGATGCGCTGGCCATCACCGACCACAATCGCTGGCAGGACCACACCCAGGCGTCGACGGACAAGCTGCTCGTACTCAGCAGCAACGAACCGTCCATGTCGCATGGGGAACACGCCCTGGCCACCGGGGCGCACGCGCCGTCTCCGGTGGATGCCGGCGAGCGCCCCCGCGAGCGCATGCAACAGGTCATCGACTGGGTCAATGAGCAGGGCGGCCTGTCGACGGTCAACCACCCGACGTGGACGGGCATGTCGGTGGAACGGCTGCTCGAGCTGCAGCGCTTTGACTCGATCGAGATCTGCAACTCCGGCTGTACCGGCCACGGGAGCGAGTATTCCATCACCCACTGGGACGAGCTGCTGCGTCGGGGCCGCTGTGTCTGGGGCCTGGCCACCGACGACAGTCACTCCGACTGGGATCGTGGCCTCGGTTGGGTGGAGGTCTTCGCCGAGCGCAGCGAAGAGGCGATCGTCAGGGCGCTGAAGGCAGGGCGCTTCTACGCCAGCACCGGACCGTGCATCGAGCAGTTCTCCTGGGACGGTGAACGTCTGTACCTGCAGACCGAACCGGTGCAGGGGATCGCCTTGATGTCCGCTATCGGCCCGGTGGCTGTCGCCCACGGCGGCAACGGTACGGTAACCGAGCTGGAGTGGAAGGTCGGACAGCGAGACTGTCGTTATGTGAGGGCGGAGCTACACCGCCACGACGGCAGGAAAGCCTGGGGTCAACCGGTGTTTCTGGATTGAGTTGCCGGCAGACCAGGCGGCAGGGGCGGTTTACCAAGGATCAGATCGGCGGCTTTCTCGGCAATCATCATCGTCGGCGCGTAGATGTTGCCGTTGGTCACGTAAGGCATGGCCGAGGCGTCCACCACCCGCAGGCCTTGTGTCCCGTACACGCGCAGGCTCGTGGGATCCAGCACCGACATCTCGTCGGTACCCATCCTGCAGGTGCAGGACGGGTGATAGGCGGTCTCCCCGTCCCGTGCCACCCAGTCGAGGATCTGCTCCTCCGTCTCTACCTGCCGACCCGGTGAGATCTCCCCGCCACTGAACTGTCGCATGGCCGGCTGCTCGAGGATGCTGCGAGCGCAATGGACGGCTTCCACCCACTCGCGACGGTCCTGGGCGGTGGAAAGGTAGTTGAAGCGCAGCTTCGGCTTGTCGGCCGGATCAGCGGATCTCAGCTGGACCGACCCCCGGGCGTCGGACCTCATGGGTCCGATGTGAACCTGATATCCGTGCCCCTGTGTCGGTGATGTGCCGTCGTAACGGATGGCCAGCGGCAGGAAGTGGATCATCAGGTTCGGCCAGGCGACGGTACTGTTGCTGCGCAGGAAGCCTCCGGCTTCGAAGTGATTGGTCGCCGCCGGTCCCCGCCGCCACAGCAGCCACTGCAGACCGATCCAGGGCTGGTTCCGCCATCTCAGGGCGGGCTGCATCGAGACCGGCTTCGTGCAGGCATGCTGGACGTAGACCTCCAGGTGATCCTGAAGGTTTTCGCCGACGCCCGGAAGGCTGATCACGACGTCGATCCCGAGCCGGCTCAGTTCGTCGGCTCTACCCACCCCCGAAAGCTGCAGCAACTGGGGTGAGTTGATGGCCCCGGCGCAGCAGATGATCTCGCCGGCGTAGGCTCGCGCAGTCCTGCCACCGACCGTGTACTCGACGCCGACGGCACGCGTACCCTCGAACAGGATGCGCCGGATGAAGGCGCGGCAGGTGACCTGCAGGTTCGGGCGGCCCATGACCGGATGCAGGTAGGCCCGGGAGGCGCTCAGGCGACGTCCCCGGTGGATGTTGCGGTCGAAGGCGGCGAAACCCTCCTGGGTCTGCCCGTTGACATCGTCGGTGAGCCGGTGGCCGGCCTGTTGCACGGCTTCGAAAAACGCAGCAAACAAGGGGCTGGCCGCGGGGCCACGTTCCAGCACCAGAGGACCATCCGATCCACGGTAGTCATCGCCACCGGCAAGACAGGTCTCCAGCCGCCGGAAGTACGGCAGACAGTGGGCGTAGTTCCAGGCTCTCATGCCGGGATCGCCAGCCCACCGTTCGTAGTCAAGGCGGTGCCCACGCTGGAAGATCATGCCATTGATGCTGCTGGAGCCGCCAAGGACCTTGCCGCGTCCGTGAGATATCCGCCGGCCCTGCATGTGGGGTTCCGGCTCCGACTCGTACATCCAGTCGTAGCGCGGGTTGCCGATGGGTACGGACAGACCTGCCGGCATGTGGAGGAAGATGTCCCACAGAGAGTCTCGACGGCCTGCCTCCAGCACGAGTACGCTGTTGGCGGGGTCGGCGCTCAGCCGGTTGGCCACGGCACAGCCGGCGGAACCGCCGCCGATGATGAGGAAGTCGTGGGTCATGTTCCGGTTAAGGGACGGGGAGTTTCCCCGCGGCGGCAAGGGCCGAGCCGGAAGCTACCAAGCCACGACTCGCAGGGGGAGGAGCGGTGTCATACCATTCTCCACCTGCAGACACCAACCCGTACGAGGGGACACTTCCATGAGTGCGAGCAGCAAGGCCCGAATCGGCTTCATCGGTGCCGGCTGGTGGGCGACGAGCAATCACATGCCGCTGCTGGCAGCGCGTGACGACGTGGAACTGGCGGCCGTCTGCCGCCTGGGCGCCGACGAACTGCAGCAGGTCCAGGAGCGCTTCGGCTTCGGCATGGCGACTCAGGACTATCGCGAGCTGCTGGAGGTCGACCTCGACGGTGTCGTCGTCGCTTCGCCCCACACTCTCCATCACGAGCACGCCAGAGCGGTGCTCGAGCGCGGCCTGCACCTGATGTGCGAGAAGCCGATGACGACGCAGGCAGAACACGCCCGTGAGCTCGTGGAGCTGGCGCAGGCACAGAACGTGGCGCTGCTGGTGCCCTATGGCTGGCACTACAAGCCCTTCGTGCAACGGGCCAAGAAGCTGATGGATGACGGCGCCGTGGGCCGCATCGAGTACGTGCTATGCCACATGGCCTCGCCGATTCGCGGTCTGCTCAGCGGCGACGCCCTCGACCTCGACGACGTCAGCGGTGGCTCGGAAGCACCTCTGTTCTCACCCGATCCAGCCACCTGGGCCGATCCCGAACGTGCCGGTGGGGGCTACGGGCACGCGCAGGTCTCACACTCCTCCGGCATGCTGTTCTGGCTCACCGGGTTGCGCGCCGAACACGTGTTCGCGGTGATGTCGGCTCCCGGGGCGCAGGTCGACCTCTACGATGCGGTGACCGTGCGTTTCGCCGAGGGTGCCATCGGTTCGGTCTCAGGTGCAGGCAACGTACCGACGGATCAGACCTTCCAGGTCGATCTGCGCATCTTCGGTGAGGAGGGTATGCTGCTGCTCGACTGTGAGCGCGCCCGGGTCGAGCTGAAACGCCACGACGGCGCCCACGAGATCATCGATGTCGATCCCGCCTCGGGCGGCTATGAGTGTGACGGACCACCGGCGAACTTCGTCGATCTCATTCTGGGCAGGACAGAGACGAACTGGGCCCCCGGAGAAGCGGCCATGCGTGGCGTGGAGATGCTGGACGCCGCCTACCGGTCGGCGGCATCGGGACGGGAGGAGAGGGTGTAGGGAGCCGACCTGCCGGCACAGGGCCGATCAAGCCGCCTCGATCTCACCGACATCGAGGCGGAATCCGCGACCCTTCAGCTGGTTCTGCAGGTCGGTGACATCGAGAGCGTCAGGGGTCGTGTCCAACTGCGCCGCCATCGCTGCCGCCGTGCCGCTCACTTCGCCGGTCATGGCCGCCGCCTGAATGACGCGCGTCACCTCCCAGGCCTGGCCGGCGCTGGCAATGCAGCGCCCCGCCGCCAGCAGGCCGCGGACCTGAGCGGGCAGTAGCGCGCCGAAGGGTACCTCCCAGACGTCGCGGCCCCCACGCCAGTCGGCCACCAACCCAACACAGTCATCGAAGTGCTGGTACATCTCCCCATCCTTCAGGCAGCGTCGCCCCTCGATCCGCCGGGTCGTGCGCACGTCGACCATGGCCGGAAGGCTGAGGGGATAGGTGTCCTTGCGCCCCGTCTCACCCAACTCCTGCTGCTTCTTTCGGTAGTGCTCTCGGAGCAGACGACGGCCCTCGAGAGCGAACCGGCTGACGTCCTTCCCCCGCGTACCGCTGAATTTCCTCATGCCCTCGGGATGACCTGCACCCACATCGCTGCCGCCGACGGTGACGAGTTCCAGCAGCAAGCTGCCGTCCCCGGATCCGGCGGCGCGCCCGGCCCGGTCCAGCGAGGCGCCCAGCGCCCAGAGAGACAGGTAGTTGTCCTGCTCGACGCAGGCGGCCCCGGCGCGGAAGGCCACGTCGGCATCGCCGGTGGCGTCCACCAGGCAGCGGGCGCTGAGCCGCCCTCTGCCGCTCTTGTTTTCCACTTCGATGCCGGTGACCCGGTCTCCCTGAACCACCGTCTGGCAGATCAGCGTGTCGTACCAGATTTCCACGCCGGCGCCGGTCAGCTCTTCGTCGAGGGCGAGCACGAGAGAGGCTGGAGAGAACCGCGAGCCGAAACGGCTGCGGGTCTGCGGGTCTCGCCAGTCGGGTGGGATGTCTCCAGGGCCATACCTGAGCGCGGCTCTCAGCAGCTGTTCAGCGATGCCGAACGTGACCTGCTGACCCCGACTGTCGCTCAGGGGCAGATAGGCGAGCACGTTGCCGGCCGTGGCCAGGCCACCGGGAAACACGGTCTTCTCCACGAGTGCGGTGCGCGAGCCCGCCCTGGCCGCAGCCAGGGCGGCTGCGACGCCGGCGACACCGGCACCGGCGACGATGACGTCGAAGTCAGCGGCAAAGGTCTCTCTCATGCTTCATAGTGTAACGCATCCTGTGCCTGACCCACCACGGTTGACACCGTATCGGATTGCCGCATGTTGGCCGCCATCGACAGGAGGAGTCTCATCTGATGCAGCGGATCGAAATCTCCCAGACTGCCTCGCCACCGGCGTGGGCGCTGAAGCAGCGTCGACTGCTCGACGGTATGCCCGTGGCGGCCCAGACATTCCGCGACAAGTACGTGTCCCGTGGCGGGGGACTGCGTCGGCACGGCAAGCTCGACGACGACTACGAGTGCTTCACCAGCTGGCCGCTGGCCTACGTCATCGGTGGCGACGAGCGCCTGCTGGACTGGAGTCTGGAGTCCTGGAACGGCATCACCCGTCATTGGGCGCACGAGGCAGATGCCGTGCACCGCGAGTTCGTGCGTGCCACCGACATGCTGCATTTGAGTGAAGGCTACGTGGGCCTGCACAACTTCGGCCTCGCCGATCCGTCGATCCCGGAAAACGTGGAACGGGCCCGGCGCTTTGCCAGCTTCTACACCGGCGACGACCCGGCTGTCGACAACTACGACTCCAAGCGACGCCTGATCCGCTCACCGATCACCGGCAGCGACGGCGCCGCCTTCAGTTCTTCAGCGACGTACGTGCTCAACTACGGGCACGCCTCGCTGCACCCGGTACTGACCGACCTCGAAGCCGGCTGGGATCAGGACGAGGGTCGGCGGCAGGAGGTGCAGCGGCTCTACGACGAGGTGGTGGTGCGCGGTGATGTGCCGATGAATCTGGCCATCTGCGGCCTGGTGACACACGCCCACCTGCTCACCGGTGAGTCCGATTTCCGCCAGTGGGTGCTCAATTATGTCGACGCCTGGATCGAGCGCACCGAAGCCAGCGGCGGCGTCATACCCGACAACGTCGGACTGTCGGGGAGGATCGGCGAGACGCGAGACGGCCAGTGGTGGGGTGGCTTCTTCGGCTGGACCGGTCGCTACTCGGTGTGGATGATCTTCCACGCCCTGGCGACCGCCGTGGAATGCGCCTGGCTGCTGAGCCGCGATCCGAAGTATCTGGCCTTCTACCGCTCACAGGTCGACTACCTGCTGGACCGAGCCATCGAGCGTGACGGTGATCTGCTGGTGCCGTACAAGATGGGTCCTGACGGCTGGCACGACTTCCGCCCTCTGGACCCTTACATCGTCGGCCACCTGTGGCACCTGTCGATGGCCCCTGAGGACTGGGATCGTCTCGAACGTCTGCACGCGGGGGCACGCCATGGCCCGCACGCCTACGCCTATGCTGACTCACCGCTGGCCCCGGCGCCGGGGGCCGAGAAGTGGCGCCCCGATGGACCAGCGGACTGGAACCACGTGTGGCCGGACCTGTCGGGCAACAAGCTCGTGGAGAACGAGCCGGCCCATCTGCGCTGGCTGGCGGGGACCAACCCGGAGTGGCCCGAGTCGATCCTCGATGTCACGGCGGCCCAGGTGCGGCTTGCCGTCGAGCGTCTGCAGGGTGATGACTACGAGCATGACTGGCGCAGCCAGACGGTGACGGCGCAGAATCCGGTGCTGGCTGCAGGCCTGGCGCAGATGACGATGGGAGCGCCCTTCCAGGGCTTCAATGGAGGTCTGCTGGTGGCGCGTCTGCGTTACTTCGATCCGGTGCGCCGGAGGCCGGGGCTGCCCGAGAACGTGGCAGCACTGGTGGTGAGCCTGTCAGCGGAGCGCACGGTGGTGCAGCTGGTGAACACGAGCACCACGCAGGAGAGACGGCTCATCGTCCAGGCCGGGGCCTACGGCGAGCACACCTTCGCCGACGTGACCTGGGGGGACGGCGGGAATGACGGTCGTGTCAACGTGAATGGGAAACACCTGGAGGTGGTGCTGGCACCGGGCAGCGGGTCACGCCTGGATATCGGCACCAGGTGCTACGTCAACGATCCGACGTACGATTTCCCCTGGTGACGGAAGGCAGGGCGGTGTCACCCACCGGCATCTCCACCTCGAAGCGGCAACCCCCGCCGGGCGCTTCCAGGCATGAGACCTCCCCTCCGTGGAGTCTGGCGATGCGGCGCACCAGGGCCAGTCCGAGGCCATACCCCCTGCCGCTTTCCGCCGTGCCGTCCGGACGGTAGAACGGCTCGAAGATGCGCTGTCGTTCCGCCTCGGGAATGCCGCGACCCTGATCGGTGACCCGTAGACGGGCACGATCACCTGCACGCTCCACCGCAACGGCGATGGATCCGGTGTCACCGTGACGCACCGCGTTCTCCACCAGGTTGCGCACGAGGCGGCGCAGTAGTCGTTCGTTGCCACGGAGCGCCACCGACTCGCCGGCAACGTCCGCCTGTGCCAGCGCCGCTTCCTCGGCGGCCAGGGCCAGCAGATCGACCTCATCGTTGCGAGCATCCAGCTCGTGGAGCGTATCCAGCCGCGATGACAGCAGGATCTCATCGATCAACTCGTCGAGCTCCTCAATGTCGGCCGCGATCTGTCCACGCAGATCGTCGCGCCCGCCGCCGCTGACCAGTTCCATGGCAACGCGCAATCGTGCCAGCGGCGTGCGCAATTCGTGCGACGCCCCCATCAGTGCCGTGCGCTGGGCGTCGACGGGCTGCTCGATGCGGGCAGTTGCGGCGTTGAAGCTGCGGGCCAGATCGGCCACCTCGTCCCTGCCTTCGACCTCGACGCGGGCGGACAGGTCGCCACTGCCGAGATCTTCGACGCGCGTGCGCAGCCGTTCGAGTCGACGGGTGAGACGGCGTGTCAACGGGGCCGCGCCCAGGCCGATGGCAACGGCCAGGGTGGCGACCATGCCGATAAAATACCAGAGCTTGTGGGGCTGATGGAAGATGACCAGAGCGAGAATGCGACCGTCCGGCAGTGTGTGTGGCAGCGTAATGCCCGGGCCATCGATGTCGTCCGACAACTCGACATCCTCGGACGTGCGGTGCACCAGAGCGAGGTCGGCAGACCACAGCCCGACGGGCGTGCCCAGCAGTTCGGAGAAACCCTCGATGGCCTCTCTGATATCCTCCGCTGGCGCGTCGTCGGAGGGGACGTGGTCGACCAGCAGCGCCAGTGCGCCCTTGCCGAAACGCGTTTCCTCCTCGCTGTCCTGCACATGCCAGGCGATGCTGGAACAGAGCGAAAAGAGAACCAGAACGAGAAGGATTGTGGCGTGGATCTGGTGCGCCAGGTGCCGCATGCCGGATACCTTGCGCCTGCGTACGAGATGGATGGTGACGCCAACACCCAGCACGAGCAGGGCAAAGACGGCGATCCCTGCCACCGTCAACCCGACTTCCATCATCTCCATCTTCAGTCCTGTTCCTTCGCGAACACGTACCCTGCACCACGAACCGTCAGCAAGCGTCGCGGTTTCTTCGGATCGTCCTCGATGGCGGCACGGATACGGGATACGTGTACATCGATACTGCGGTCGAAGGCTTCCACAGTGGTTCCCTTCAGCCGATTCATCAAGTAGTCGCGGGAGAGTACGCGGCCGGCATTGTCAGCCAGAGCCAGCAACAGATCGAACTGATACCCCGTCAGGTCACACGGCTGGTCATCAACGCTGACGACCCGCGCATCCGGACTGATCTGCAGGCGGCCGAACAGACGAACCGTCTCGTGACGCACCTTTCCCGGTGTGTGGCGACGGAGTACGGCCCGCAGTCGAGCCAGCAGTTCACGCGGACTGAAAGGTTTCGGCAGGTAGTCGTCGGCGCCGATCTCGAGGCCGACGATCCGGTCGGTCTCCTCACCCCGGGCGGTGAGCATGATGATGGGGATGTCGGAGTCGACGCGGACCCGCTTGCAGATCTCGAAGCCGTCGCCATCAGGAAGCATGACATCGAGCAGCAGTGCATCGTAGGCCTCCTGCCGCAGGCGGGTCAGGCCCGTCACAGCCCGTCGTTCGATATCGACGGTGAAGCCGCCGCCGGCGAGATACTCCGCCACCATGGAAGCCAGGGCGCCATCGTCCTCGATCATCAGAATTCGCTGAGCCATGATTCTCTCTTCCGGAGTCAGCCTCAAGCCGCTCGATCTTCCCGGCACCCGAGAGACGCCGGGAAGGGTCATCGAGAGCCCGCGCGGCTCTACAGGTGACGCTGGCGCATGTGTTGGACCATCTCTGCCCGCTGCTCCGGTGTCAGCACCTCGAACATGTCGAGCGCGGCATCGACCATCCAGTCGGAGGCGGCATCGGCGATTGCGATTTCCGCCTTACGCAGGCGCTCGATCTCGGCCCGGTCGATGGAATCCTGAGACACGGCATCGAGCAGCTGTGCGTGGTGCAGGTGATGCTTCTCACGCAGAGGATACAGCTGCTGCACCGATTCATCGACGATGGTCTGAATGCGCTGCTTCTGGTCGTCGGTGGCGTCGAACTTGCGCAGCATCCACTTCGCCGCGCTCTGCGCCCGCTCCCTGGCCTCTTCCGGCGAACTGACGTCGTGCAAGCCGTGGCCGCGATGCCAGCCATGGTGAGATATGCCGCGGCTGCAACCGGCGACATATGAGCCGATGACACCGACGAAGCCCGCGAGCGTGGCGCCGATGCAGAACCGCCACAGGCGGCGGCTGGGAGCAAGACGGGTAGCTGTCATGGTGGACCTCCTCGGTCAGGTGGGGGCAGCATTGCTCCCCACACGACACCAATCTGGCCAGGTGATCTTGCGTTGGTTTGTCGCCCAGGTAAAGAAGTGTGAAGTGGTAATCGACAGGAGTGTTCAGGCGACTTCCTTGAGCACCTTCGCCGCCGCCGCCGTGGTCTGGTCGATCAACTCCTCGGTATGCGCCGTCGAGATGAATCCAGCCTCAAAGGCCGAAGGCGCCAGGTAGATCCCCGCCGCCAGCATGCCGGCGAAGTAGCGGGTGAACAACTCCGTGTCGGCCTCCTGCACCTGGGTATAGTTGGTGACCGGCCCCGGGTGGAAGTACATCCCGACCATGGATCCACACTGGGCGATCGTTGCTGCCACGCCGGCGTCGGCGGTAGCGGACCTCATGCCCTCCACCCAACGGGCGCCGAGAGCTTCGAGCTGGCCGTAGGGATCGGTGTCAGCCAGGTGGCGCACCGTGGCCAGGCCGGCGGTCATGGCCAACGGGTTGCCGGACAATGTGCCAGCCTGATAGACCGGTCCCGACGGCGCCAGCTGCGCCATCAGGTCGGCACGACCGCCGAAGGCCCCCACGGGCAGACCGCCACCGATGACTTTCGAATAGGTACTCAGATCGGGGGTGATGCCGAAGCGCTCCTGGGCGCCGCCGAGGGCGACGCGGAACCCTGTCATCACCTCGTCGAAGATGAGGACGATGCCCGTCTCGCTGCACAGGTCGCGTACACCCTGCAGGTACCCCTCGTCAGGCAGGACGAGTCCCATGTTGCCGGCAACAGGTTCGAGAATGACGGCGGCGATCTGGTCGGCGCCGATGCCGTCTACCGTCTGCCGCAGCACGTCGAGATCGTTGTACTCGATGCTGACCGTGCGCCGGGCGATATCGTCGGGTACGCCGGGGGAACCGGAGATGCCGAAAGTGGCCACGCCGGAGCCGGCCTCCACCAGGAGTGAATCAGAGTGCCCGTGGTAACAGCCGTTGAACTTGATGATCACGTCGCGGCCGGTGGCGCCGCGAGCCAGACGCAGGGCGGTCATGCAGGCTTCGGTGCCTGAGTTCACCATGCGGACCATCTCCAGCGACGGCACGACCCGGGTCAGCAATTCTGCCATCTCTACCTCGAGATCGGTGGGGGCGCCGAAGCTGGTGCCCCGATCGAGGACGGCGCGCAGAGCGTCGATGACGACCGCCGGACGGTGACCGAGCACCATCGGTCCCCAGGAGCCGACGTAGTCGATGTAGCGGTTGCCGTCGGCGTCGGTCACGTGAGCACCGTCGGCGCCGGCGATGAAGAGGGGATCGCCACCCACCGCTTTGAAGGCGCGCACGGGACTGTTCACACCACCGGGGATCACACCCGTGGCACGCTGGAAGAGGGACCGGGAGTTGGAAAGGTCAGAACTCATGGCAGGAGAGGCTCCGGGGTGGGATCGGGTACGGTAAGGACGTTTGAGGAAAACCTACGGAAGCGGCTCGTCCGGGGACACTCAACGACCCGGGAACAGGGTGCTCTGCACGAGGGTGATGTAAGCGTCAGCCACCCTGCCTGAGAAACCCCGCTTGATGAAGTCAGCACGCAGCGTTGCCGCCGGCGTCCCGGCGGCGAGCCGCACGAAGGTGTAGCGGATTACGTCACGAGGTGATGATTTGACCGTGACGTCGCCGGCCTTGGCGCCCGGTCCCTCGGCCTTCAGCTCCTCGATGAGGGCCCCGGCATCGAGGGGTTCTTCGGCTCGAGGTGTCCTGGCAGGCTTGTCATCGCCACCGAAGATTCGCTTCCAGATTCCCATCCGCATCCTCCGGTCAGTTCGTTTACAGGATCGTGACACGCCGTTACCTTCGAAACATCCGTTCCCGCACTCTACTTCTTCGACAGCATTCCCTCAAGCCAGCCGTTTCATAGAATGGCCCGGATCCCCCTGCGCTCGCGTGCCTGGCACGGCGACGAACAGATCGAGTTGCCCGTCCCGGACGCCTGGCATGTGGACATTCTCGGTCCGGCCGACGCGCCGGAACTGTCAGAGGAAGGTGTGCGTCAGGCGCTGTCCCGGCCTCATGCCGGACCGTCGTTGACCGAACTGGCAAGAGGCAAGTCCACGGCGCTGCTCGTCATCGACGATCTCGGCCGGCCGACGCCGGCGCACCGCATCGTACCGCATCTGCTGGTGTTGCTCGAAGCCGCCGGTATCGGCGCCGATGGCATATCCTTCCTCGTGGCCACCGGTTCGCACCGCCAGCTCACACATCAGGAGGCTGAGCGCAAACTCGGCGCCCACATCGTTGCACGTTATCCGGTGCACAGTCACGACGCCTTCGACGACGACCTGTGTGACCTGGGACGGTTGCCCTCGGGTATGCCCGTCATCGTCAATCGGCGTGTACTCGACGCCGATCTCGTTATCGGCGTCAGCTGCATCCTGCCGCATACGCTGGCCGGTTTCAGCGGCGGCGGCAAGATCATGTTACCCGGCTGCGCCGGCATTCTCAGTATCTCCGAGCTGCACAGTTTCGAGGCCAAGCGCCAGCGGGCCCAGGTGGAGCCATCGCCGCGACGTCCCGACGCCCGTGACGTCATCGAGGCCTTCGCTGAACGCGCAGGTCTTGCGTTCTCGGTGAATACGGTGATCAACTCCCGGCGCCAGGTAGCCGCCATCGTCGCCGGGGACTTCCGCGCGGCTCACGCCGAAGCGGTGACCCGTGCGGTCGAGGTATACCGGACAGAAGTCCCGGACGAGCTGCGCCAAACGGCCGACATCGTCATCGCCAACGGCTATCCTCTCGATGCCGATCCGGTGCAGGTGTCGAAGTCGCAGTGGCCGCGCAGGTTGTTTCCGCAGGCGGACATGATCCTCTACGACCCGGCTTGTGACGGCATCGCCTACCACGGTTGGAGTGAATTCCAGAAGGCGTCGGTGACGAACATGATCTGTGGCACCATCAGCGAGGCGCGTACCGACGGGCGGTATCCTGCCCCGCTGAGCGCCCTGTTGGCGCGACCCCTGCTGCGCCGGCTGGGACATTGGCGGTTGCGCGCCGAGGCGGAGCGTACCGATGTCAGCTACCGGGCGTATCGGGAGGAACGCGGCACGATCCACACCAACACCATCGCCAAGCGTGTGATGGCCAAGCGGGCGCGGCTGGTCATCTGCTCCGCGTCCTTCCCGGAGTGGAAACGGGTGGTGCAGTTTCCCAACAGCGTGTTGTTACCTGACTGGGAGGCGGTTGCGGCTGCCGGCTATCTGCCCGATGAACCGCGTCGTGTCGCCGTCATCCCCTGCGCCCCGCTGCAGATCCCCGCCTGATTCAGTCCCCCTTCAGTCCCCCTATGCGCCGCCGGATCGATCGCCAGAATCGAGCCAGCAGCATGCGGTCCTCCAGCTCGAGGCGCAGGGCGGCGAGTGTCGCCCCGTAGGTGACGAGGAAACCGGCACTTGGCAACACGGCCCGCCACAGCGGCTCGACAGCAGCGTCCCGCAGGAACCACGCGGGCACCGCGGCCAGGCAACCGCCCAGCAGCGGCTTGAACTGCGAGCGGCGGAAGGGCAGCACCTTCCGCAGGGCGTAGACTTCACCGACACGCAGCAGGGCCACCACAACCATGGCCACGGCGGCGCCAAAAGCGGCGCCTACGATTCCGTAGATCTCGATAAGCCACAGATTCAGGGCGAAGTTCAAAGCCAGCCAGATCACATTGTTGACCAGGTTGACGCCGGGCCGTCCAGACATGGCGAGCAGTGGTTCGGCCACGGCGAACACACTCTGGATCATCATCCCCACACAGAGCACGAACAACACTTCGATGGCCATCTGCAGATCGGCGGCGACGGCGAGTTTACTCGAGCCCAGCAACTGCAGGATCGGATCAGCAATCAGCAGCATGCAGACGGCGATGGGCAGGTTCACGGTGAAGATCCAGCGGGTCACCGTGACGAAGCGCTTCCCCAGTTCGGCGTGGCGCTGTTGCAGGGAAAGCTCGCTGACGACGGAACTGAAGATGGCGTCGAAGGCCTGCGGCGCCTTGAGGACGGCGCTGGCAAGACGACGGGAGAGGACGTAGATGCCCACGGTGGCGGCGTCGGTATACTTGGCGAGCATGAGTACATCGAGCTGCACCAGCAGGGAGTAGACCAGATCCGTGAGGGTTACGGGCAAGCCGAAGCGAAGCATGGCCCGTAGCGGCGTGGGCCGGCCGATGGCCGCGGCGCTGTCGCCGAAGGAGAAGTGTCGGCGGAAGTAGATGACAGCGTGGGCCAGATTGCCGACGGCCATGGTCAGCTGCACCCAGGCGATGGCCTCCAGGCCGAAGCCGGCCAGGCCGACGGCGGCGCCACCGATGAAGAGGATCAGCGGGCCACCGACGGAGCGTACGTAGACCTCGTAGCGCATGATGCGCAGGGCGCGCGTGGCCGAGGTGAGGACCCAGGCAAAAGCGACAAAGGGGGCGGTGAAGGCCATGATGCGAATGGCGCGGGCGATGGGCTTCTGGTAGAAGGCGGCAATGTGATCCGCCGCAAGGTGAGCGGACAGCACGACGGCGCCACTGGCGACGGCGGCGATCAGGAGTCCCGCGCCCAGGGCAGCATGTTCGTGGCGGCGCTCCGAGTCCGGCACCGACCGCGCCGCGGTGACATAGTGCACGACACTGCGCAGCAGGCCGAAGCGGGCCAGTTTGTTGAGGGTGCTGCACACTGCCCAGGCCGTCGTGTAAAGGCCCTGTACGTCGGCCCCACAGAGCAGGGTGATCACCCACAGGAAACCGCCACGTGACAGGCGGGCCAACTTGCCGACAAAGACGACGAGGGCACCTCCCGCCAGATCGCGGATGTCGTCGTCTTCGCTGCGCTCAGGGGTCAGCGCCGACGCGAGGGCGGGATCTACCTCGGCCACCAGTTATCCCGGTGTCCGTCGACGACGGTGAGCCAGTCATCGCGGTTGAGAGTGTGCAGGCGGTTGGCGCCGGCCAGGGCTCCGGGTTCCAGAAACATCTGTGGACATTCGCGAAAATCTGTCGGCGTCAGTTCGAGCACCTCGTTGATCACCAGGGACCGGCCATAGCGCACACCACAGTCCTGGGCCGGACGGTATAGAAGTCCCCCGCTCTCGAACAGGCTGCCGGCCGGACGGGCCGAGCGTGGATCGGAGACGACGGGATTGGCCGGATGGGGCGTCCATGGCCCCAACGGTGTGTCAGCGTAGAACAGGTGCAGCTCCTCGTGCGTGGAGACGCGGTCGTCGCCGATGTTGGCGAACAACCACCAGCGATCGGCGCCTTCGTGCAGCGTGGCATCCACGAGCCGCACATCCTGCATGACGACGCATTCCCGCTCCCAGTGCAGCGGGTAGTCGACACAGCGGTAGAGTTCAAGTGTACCCGCGGCGGAAGATTCAGGCAGGAGCCATCTCTCTCCCTGCCAGCGGAAGAGGAAGGGGTGCGACAGGTGCCAGGGATGCTCGAGAACCGCGCCGAGTCGGCGCCAGGTGCCGTCGCGCTGCAACTCGATAGCGGCGAGGACTCCGCGTCCCAGTGCGTACGGCCACTCCTCAACAAAGATCACCGCCTGGTCACCGTCGACGACGGGGAAGGGGTCGGCCCAGAACCGGTCTTTCGGGGCGCACAGTCGTGTCATGTGTCCGAGATCGGGCAGCGGCTGCTGGCCGGCATCGATGCTGCAGGCGACGAACCACTCATTGCGCGCCAGCAACCGTCGGAGCCCTGTCGTCACATTCCTTCCCGCTAACCGCAGGCTACCGGACACAGCGGTCCGGCCGGAGAGGGGCTGCGGCGAGGACGGGAGAGCCAGGTCGAGAGCAGTCCGTCCCGCCATCAGATCACCCAGGGCCCGCGACGGCAGGGCTGCGGCTCGCCACAGCGCCCTGGCCCGGGTGGTGGCCGGCGATCCCCGCTGTACGCGAGACCAAGAGGCCCGCAGGACTTCGTCACTGCCCACACGGTGCACGGCAACCGGAACTGCCCCTGTGTTGTCGAGGGTTTCCTGCAGGCCGACGTCATCGTCGATCAACAGTTCCCAGGATCCCAAGCGTGGCTCCGGTGACATCGAGTTCCCCGCCGCGGCCACACCGACATGGAACACGACATCGCTATGGGTCAGTTCCTCGACAATGTCGACACCCGTCAGGCCGGACAGCGGTCGAGGTATGTCCGGATCCGGCGTGTCACGGGCGCCGCCCAGGGCGGTGGCCAGGCGCCCCCAACCGGATGGACGCCGGGTGGTTGTCGCCAATGTCTGTACGGCAACCCGGGCCCCCGTGGCAGCCAGCGCCACCACGGCTTCGGCGATCCACGCAGCCGGCGCTGTCGACGGCACGACGACACCTACCCGCAGGTCGGCCTGATCAGGGACGGGCATATCCGTAGCGTTCCAGCAAGGGGCCGGCAACCCGCTCGATCTCGTCCACGTCCGGCACGGTCAGGCGCTCGAGGCTGTCCTCGTTCATGTCACGAATGGTGGAGCGTACCCCGTGGATGTCGAAATCCCCCGAGGAACTGTCCGCCACCAGGGGCTCCAGTTCAAGGAACGAGGTGACGCGCGCCAGCTGTCCGGCGGCGTCGGCCGTCAGCTCCTCGTAGCGCACCTCCAGCAGATGGTCGAGTCCGGAGGCGTCCGCCTCGACCTGCTCCATCGAGCAGCGCCACTGCTCGGCGCACAGTTCGAGAGGGTAGGCATCACCGAACTCTTCGTGGCCGAAGCGCCGCGGCTGTCCCTTGCGCCGGAGACCCTCGGCCACGGCGTAGCCGTTGCGCACCAGATGGATGATGTAGGCGGGGGCGAAATGGGTCTGCAGGAAGGGGAGTCGCGCTGTATTGGCGATCGACTTCTCCAGCACGATGGCAGCGGTCGAGGGCAACACCAGGGACCAGTGTCGGCGGATCCGCGCCGCGCGCGACGTCTGTGATGAGTCGGTCGACAATCGTACGTCGTCCACACAACGGCACCACATACGGTGCCAGCCCGAATCTTCGGGGCGGGGCAGAGCGTCGGTGAGGCGCACGCCCTCCGACGGCAGGGCGTCTATCCGGGGATGCCGTCCGAGCAGATCACGCAACAGGGTAGTGCCCGAGTTGTAGCAACCGACGATGAAGACCCATCGTTGCGGCTGCAGATCGTGGCCCATGGGAGACAGCAGACGTCGTGCCCAGGTTCGTTTCAAGAGGCCTTTGAGAGATCGTCCTCGAACCGGACTCATGAGGCCACCCTGTCCGGCGGCAGATGATCACCGGCGACGACGGCACGGATCACTGCCAACGAACGTTCCCCCAACATCTGCAGGCCAAACTCTCCCTCCACCCAGGTGCGAGCCGCCCTGCCCATCTGTTGCCTTGCTTCGGCATCACCCATCAACGCCACGATGCGGGCCGCCGTGTCCTGCGGGTCGTCGGGCTGCACGAGCCAGCCGGTGACGCCATCGGTTACGACCTCAGGTGTGCCGCCACTGTCACTTCCCAGGCTCGGCAGACCGAAAGCAGCGGACTCGATGAAGACGTTGGCCAGACCTTCGCCGACGCTGGTCAGGGCAAATGCGGTGGCGCGTCTGTATTCCGAGAACAACTCAACCGAGAAGGGCTGCAGGGGACCGGCAAAGCGCACGCGGCGGCTGATCTGCAGTTGCTGTGCAAGCTTCTCCAAACCGGCTCGCTCGGGTCCATCACCGACGACGACGAGGTTGAGATCGGGCACGTCACGAAGGGCGATGGCCACGGCCCGCAGCAGGACATCGACGCGCTTCTGTCGGGTCAGACGGGTGACGGTCAGAAGGGTCGAGGGTTCGCGATCGAACTTCTCCAGGCTTGCACTCAGGCTGTCGAGACGCGCCAGGTCGAAGGCGGAATGGCTGACGAAGAGGCGCCGCTCGTCGACGCCCTGCCGGATGGCGTAGGTGCGCAGGTCGCGGCAGGCGGCGGCGATGCCGGCAGAGCGTCGATAGGCGCGCCGCTGGATCGCCCCCTCCAATCGGCGCCAGGGACCCCGTGCCGGCAGACGGGTGCGGATGTCGCTACCACGGACCGAGGTGATCAGGGGGCAGGGAAGCTCCCCGACCAACCCCGCCACACGGGTGCCCATGCCGTTCGTCGTCCACAGGCAGTCGGGGTGAAAGTGATCGAGATGGGCGCGTAGAGAGCCAAGACTGCGGGCATAACGTCGCGCCACGTTGCGCGTGTAGGGGATTCGCGTCACCGGCAGGGGCAGTTCCTCTTCATCGGTCGAGTTCGAGGCCGGTGCCTGAGTGAGGACGGCAACGTCGACTCCCTGATCCTTCAGTGCCAGCGCCAGGCAGCGGGTGTAGATGGCGGTGCCGGCCGCCGATGGCGGGAACTGGGTGCCGAAGAGCAGGACGCGTGCCACCGGATCAGACATCCGTGGTCACGCGGCGTTGCCCGGTGAGCATGATCCAGGCCGAACGCACGCCGTGGAACGCGAAGCTGGCAACCATGCCGGCCGCCATCCAGTCAAAGGCGCCGGCCACCGAGTCGATGGCGGCACCGACGGTGAGTATCAGCAGATGTATGTTGCGGCGAGCGGCGATCAGGTGGAAGGCCGCGTCCAGCGGTCGGGCGTCGAACAACTCCACGCCGGTGAGCTTGCGGAAACCCCCGGTGAGCAGCTTGTCGGCCAGGAAGGTGCCTACCAGCAACCAGCAGGCGATGCTGGCCGGCGTCGGGGACAGCAGCTGACCTGCGGACAGATGCCAGCCCAGGGCCACGAACCACAGGCCGAGACCAGGCATGGCGGCGGCGTGCTCGAGACTGCCCATGGCGTCGCTCAGGTTGACGGTCAGGCGGGCGAGCTTGCCGTCCACCGAGTCGAGGATGACACCGATCCAGGCGCTGAGAATACCCCAGCCAATCTGGCCGACGGCAAAACAGGGGATGGCGACCCAGATGCCGAGGATGGACAACACCGTCAGCAGGTTCGGCGATACCGTCGTACGGCTCAGCCAACGCGTCGTGAAGCGGACGAAGTGGTAGTAGCCGTAACGGGCGACGGCGTCGATGACACCCTTGAAGGTGCGGTGGAAGAGCAGGCGATCCACACGACGCAGGTCGTCCCCATCGGCGACGCGCACCATGAAGGGCACCATGGTCAGACGCAGGTCGGCGACGTAGGTGGGGAGCTCGTCCAGGCGGGTGGTGTCAACATCCGCCATTTTCGCGAGGCGGTCGCCGGGGGTGGCCGCCGCGAAGGTCTGCAGGTCTGCAGCAGAGAGGCAGGCGGCGAAGGCTCCCTCACCAGTCACGACGTGGCCCGGCCCGGCGAGGATCAGGTGGTCGATGACCCGGTCATCGTAGACGACGTCGCCATCCAGCACGAGAACGCTGGCCGCCTCGGTGCCTGCCAGAGGCTGACTCCTGTCTGTGGCATGTTCGACGCGTACGTCGATGTCGTGGAGACGATGCAGGTCCGACCGTGGCGAAGCGGCGCCGGGGTGAGACTCAGGGCCGACGAGAACGACGGCGTGACGCAGGCCGCGCCGGGCGCCCTCGCGCAGCAGGCGTTCCACCAGACTCATGCCCCACAGAGGCCAGCCGGCGGCGGGCCGAGTGGCGTCGATCCACATCAGCGGCGCCGGGGAAGGTTCGGTCATCCGCAAAAGGTGGGGGGCATCCCGGGATCTGGCAACGTCGCAGTCGTACCCGGTACCTCAACCTCTCAGGGTGTCGGTGCGTCCGCACGCAGCAGCCCTTCAGCCTTCAGCTCGGCCCACAGGTCGGACGGGATCGAGCGCCCGTACGCAGCCAGGTTCTGCTGAACGTGGTCAGGCTGGAAGCCGCCGGGGATGATGGCGGCAACCGAGGGATGGGCGAGAGCGAAATGAATCGCGGCGCAGGGCAGGGCTACCTCGTGGCGCTCGCACACGGCCTGGATGCGGCGCGTCTTCTCCAGGATGTCCTCCGAGGCGATGCCATAGGCATAGCGGGCGCCCTCCACAGGACCGGTGACGAGGATGCCCGAGGCGAAGGGGGAGCCCAGGACGATACCGACACCCCGCTCCTGGCAGAGGGGGAACTCTTCATCCAGCACGGCCTGGTCGAGGAGGGTATAGGGCATGGCGACGATGAAGAAGTCGAGATCGACCAGGTTCAGCAGCCGGGGGATCGCCGACGACACGTTGATGCCGGCGCCGATGGCGCGGATGCGTCCGTCCTGTTTCAGCTCCTCAAGGGCTCGCCAGCCACTGGCGCGCAGCTGCTGCTCGTAGGCGCTCAACTGAACGTCCTGCCAGAAGAACTGGTCCAGGTCGTGGATCAGAAGCAGATCGATAGAGGCCAGACCGAGGCGCTGGATGCTGTTCTCCCACGAGCGCATGACCCCGTCGTAGCTGTAGTCGTAGTAGAAGTCGAAAGGCAAGCCACCGGCCCAGACACCCCTGTCGAAGGAGGTCAGGTCCCGGGTCGGAGTGAGCACACGACCGATCTTCGTGGACAGGATGAAGTCATCCCGGCTCTGTTGACGCAGGAAGTGGCCGATGCGGTGTTCGGACTGGCCGTAGCCGTAAAACGGAGCTGTGTCGTAGTAGCGGATGCCGCCATCCCAGGCCGCACTCAGCGTCGCCTGTGCCTGCGGCTCGGGTACCGTGACGAAGAGCTCACCAAGGGGTGCGCCACCGAAGCCGAACTCCGAGACCTCCACATCGGTTTCACCAAGCCTGCGCTTCGACGGGGCCTTCATTGCCTTGCCTCCCTGAAGGTTTTCAGTCCTTGACGATCAGATTGAGCGCAAAGGACACGATGGACACAACGAAGCCTCCGACCAGCGCCGAGAGCGGGCCGTCGACAGTGAGGCCCGAGACCAGCCAGGCGGCCAGGCCAAGCATGCCGGCGTTGACGACGAAGGTGAACAGACCCAGGGTCAGTAACAGTGCCGGCAGGGACAGCAACATGGCGACGGGCTTGATGAAGGTGTTGACGAGGCCGAACACGGCGGCGACGATGACCACGTCCAGCGGCGATTCGGCGAGGTGGATACCCTCGACGAAATGTGCCGCAGCCCAGAGGGCGGCAGCGTTCACGGCGAGGCGCAGCAACAGCGACATGGACTCTCCTCACTCGCTCGGCTCTGCCGGCTCCTGCCAGCGGCGGTTCTCATCGAGCAGCCACGACCAGGGCGGACCGTAGGGGTGGACGAAACGAGTGGCCCCGTCTGCATCCACCAGATTCCGCCCCTCATTGGCCCATTGGAACAGCGAGCCCTCCAGATTGCGCACGCGGGAATAGCCACGAAGGCGCAGTTTGTCGGCAAGTCCACCGGAGCGGTACCCCACCGAACAGTAGGTGACGATCGGTGTATCGAGGGATGCCTCCGCCAGGACGGTGAGGGCGGCCTCAACCGTCAGGGCGCGGACAGCGCCGGCCAGGTGGCTGACGGAATACTCATCGTCGCGACGCACATCGAACAACACAGGCTGCACTGAATCGGCCTGTGACCACCAGGCCGCCAGTTGTTGAGTGGTGATGATTTCGACCTCGGGATAGCGCAGTTGGATGCCCTGCTTCACGGCTGACCATTCGACGGCGTCGATCGCGGTCGTCGTCACGAGCAGCACAGCTGGCAGGCAGGCGGCGGTGATACGAGTCACGACTCGTCGGCCGCGGCTTCTTCCGGGACGGATTCGCCCTGCAGGACCGAGATCTGTCGTCGCAGGTCTTCTTCGAGGGCGGCATGGTCCAGCAGGACGGCGGTATGCTCGGCGACGAGGGACAGCAACCGGAGATCCTCGTCGGGAAGCACCGGCCCGCGCCGCAGGAAGACGATGAGCAGGCCCCACACGCGGGACGGCGTAATCAGGGGCACACCGAGAAGGGCCGTGCAGTCGAGTCCCGGCGCCATGCGCAGGCAGGCGTCACGGACCTGACTGCGATCGTCGGCGACAAAGGGTCGCCTGAAGATCCATTGACCGGCCACCAGCCCGTCCGCCGGCAGGGGTCCACCCACGAGGGCCCGTTCACCCCGCAGTTCCAGCTCCAGGCGGTTGCGCTGCTCATTCCAGCGGGCGATGGCGGCAGCCTGTCCGCCGGCCGCATGGCGGGCGGTGACACAAAGGCGTGCCAGCGTATTCTCCGTCGATTCGCCGGCACTGCCCGTGGCGGCGCCGAGGAACTGCTGCACGTCGGCCTGTTGCCAGGCTCGTGCCAGCCAGGACGGGGGTGCCAGCCCCAGAGCGTAGAGCACGGCGGCTGCCAGCAGACCCACCTGCGTCACGGTGCCGATGTAGGGGAGACCATCGATGAGGCCTGATGCCGCCTGCAGCGCTGCCAGCACCACGACGATGCTGGCACCGGCGCCGAGCAGCCCCATACGTCGGCGTACGACGCTCTGGGCGTGTCGTGCCCCGGTGATGAGGGCCCGCGTGCCGTAGAGCAGGGACAGGGCGAAGATCATCCCGATCGCCACAGCCGCTTCTGTGGCATAGGCGGCGGGAGCGGCCAGCAGCAGTGCCCAGCTGACGAGCACGCCGGCGATGACGAGGCCGCCGATCCAGCGCGGCACCGTGCGAAAGTGATCGACGAGGCGCAACATCAGCAGCGGATGCAGGACGACGACCAGCGGGATGGCGACCGTCAGGGACCCGAGTTTGACGATGCCGCTCGACTGAACCAAGTGCAGCCCAACGCCGACAGCGACGGTGAGCAGCAACAGGGCAATGTCGCGGCGGGCACCGTCGCGCCGGCGGGCCCACTCGACCAGCTTCCACAGCGTCAGCAACAGGATCAGCCCCTGTGCCAGCAGGACGAGGAAGTCGCCGACGCTCATGGGCGGACGGGTCGTTTTGTGTCGTGGTTCATAAAGGTAGACGGAGAATCTACGCCGAGGTCGCCACCGGGCCAACGTCGAAGCCGAAATCGGCGCGCGGCGACTATCCCTTCGGCAGGGATTCGAGGGGCGCGGTCAGAATCCGTTCGAAACGCTCCGGCCAGGACAGTTCGTCGAGAATGTCACGCCAGCGGCCGGCGTGACTGTCATGCGTCAACACCGGCACGAAGGCCAGGCGCAGATAGGTCTTCAACGCCGGCACCCGGAAGTCATCGGTCAGCAGCCAGGCTCGCCGTCGTTCCTCACTCAGGCCTTGCTGCAGAGCCTCGACGGACACGGCCGTCCCGAGTCCCTTGCCGCTGTGAGAAGGGTCGGTACCGACCCAGTGCAGCATCATGCTGTCGTTGCCGAATCGGGGCGACCGCCAACACGAGGCGGTGGCAACGACGGTGCCTGCATCGTCGAGTACGAGCTTGACTCGCTCAGGGCGATAGGGGGCATCAGCCGCCATCTCACGGGCGAAATCCGACTGTCCTGACCGGCGTTCGAAGGCCCTGTCCATCAACTCGTTCCAGCCTGACTCATCACCCGGGCGAAAGTGGCGCACGTGGTACCCGGGAGGCACCCGAGCCGCCGGCAAATCCCGCAGATGCGGTCGTCGCATGATCAACTGGGGCAGCTTCTCAGTCATGGAAGTGAGATCGTCAGTGCCACAGGCCATGTCAAGTCGGTGTATATTCTCGCTGCCATGATTCCACGCCACAGACTCTGCGTCGCGATCCTGCTGCTGGTGAGCGTTGCGGCCACCTGGGCAGAACGGGTGCCGAACCCGTCGTTCGAGTTCGGCGACCAGCTGCCCGTCGGCTGGCGGGTGGGCAGCGGCGATGGCGATTGGCTGGACATCGACGGCGACCGGGCCCTGGTCAGTCGGGGAACCGCGGAGCAGACATCCTTCTGGCGCTCGGAGCCGGTGGATCTGGTTCCCGGGGGTCTCTACCGCCTGCGCTTCTCGGCTCGTAGACTGGACGGCGTCGGTGGCGGTACCGTCATGTCGGGAACGGCTTTCGCCAACCGCGATCTCAGGCAGATCGACTCCACGTGGCAACGCTTCAGCTCCTACTTTGCCACACCGGCCGTGCTTGGCGAGCGGAACTGGTTGCGTTTCGGCCAGTGGCACCTGCCCGGATCGGTGGCCTTCGACGATCTGCGCCTGGACCGTGTCACCGCCGTACATCGACGGATCCGCCAGGGCATGTCTCTGGGCCAGGGTGAGAGAATCGCCGACGGGCGGTACGTCTTCCGGGCGCCGCAGCGTTCAGCCTTGGCCAACCACTCACGACCCCTGCAATCGCACCAGGCCGGCTTCAACACCTACCGCTGGGTTTTCGGGGCCGGGGAATGGGTGACATACCGGCATGACATCGGCGGCTACCGGCAGACGTCGGCTCAGGTCCGCCTCAACGTCAACTACCACACGGGCGGTCTTCTGGTGGTCGAGGCCCGCGGCGACTCGTCCGTGCCCTGGACGCCTGTGGGCACTGTGGATGGGGCACGCACTGCCGTCTTCGATCTGCCCGAGGAGGTACTGCCGGCCGTCGCGGTTCTGATCCGCCTGCGTGCCGCCGGGGCCCGGCCTGTCGGCGCCGATGCCGACCCCGGATCGTTTCAGATAGATGAGTACACATACGAGGCGGCACTGGCAGATGGCCCCCCGGCCGCCGTGGGGAGTACGCATCTGGTGGCTGTAGCCGCCGACCCTGGGCGCTCCTTTGCCGCCGCGCGGATCGAGGCCACCGGTCGTCTGCAGCCGGGAGTGGCCGATACGCTCACCATCCGGCTCGGGCAGGCTCTGCGCGAGGCCGAGTCGCTGCGGACGCGGGTCGCGGTGACCGCCACCGGCGACCTGCCTGACGGGGCGCCCTGGATCCGGCAGGAGCCGACACCGTCAGGCGAGCTGGCACTGCCATACCGCCTCACCGGTACCGGCGATCGTGTCCTGCATGTGGAGCTGGTCGCCGAGTCCGGGCTCCGGTGGCACGCTGAGCTCGACGTTCATACCTCGATTCTGCACGCGGATGCGTACGGCGAACTACTGGCAGCCGATGGCGAGGTGGACGTCTGGTGGGCGTCCTCCGGCTGGAAGGTGTCGACGACGCGACAGGCACCGGCGAACCGAGGCCCCGCGCTGCGGATCGAGGCGGCGCGCAACGAGGCCGAAGCGGCACAGCTGATACTGCGCCCACGACGGGATCTGCTCGACCTCACGGTCCGGGTGACGGACCTGGTCGGCCCGGCAGACTCTCGTATCGATGCCGGCGCCATCGAACTGCTACGGGTGATGACGGTACCTGTGCGTCAGCCGACGGACATTGCCGGTGAAGCCGCCGACTGGCCCGATCCACTGCTTCCCCTTGGCGCTCCCCTCAGAGCGGCCGCGGCTCGGAATCTGGCGCTGTGGGTCCGGGTGACGACACCCCGACAGATCCCGGCCGGTACCTACCGGGGTACCGTACACCTTGGCGCTGACGGATGGTCGCAGGATGTGGGGCTGCACGTCGAGGTGTACGACTTTGACCTGCCGGATCGAATGACCTGCCAGACCGCCTTCGGCTTCGATCCCGGGGCCATCTGGCGCTACCACCGAATCGTTGAAGAGGCTGACCGTCGCACGGTGCTCGGGCGGTACCTGGAGAGCTTCTCGCGGCATCACATATCACCGTATGATCCGGCGCCGCTGGATCGTCCCGTCGTCGACTGGCCAGTGCTGACGGCCGCTGATTCTGTCGCCCACGCCGTCATCGAGCCCGATGTCGACTGGCGCGCCTGGGATGCGGCCATGACCCGGGCCATCGACGAGTATCACTTCAACAGCTTCCGACTGGCGATTCCCGGAATGGGCGGCGGCACCTACATCGACCGTGACGAGCCGGAATTACTCGGATGGCCGGTGGACACGCCTCAGTATCAGGGACTGTTCCGGGGGTACGGTCAAGCCGTGCAACAGCACCTTGAGCAGAACGGCTGGCTGGACGAGGCCTTCGTCTACTGGTTTGACGAACCCGCCCCGCGAGACTACGACTTCGTCATGGACGGGTTCTCCCGTCTGCGTCAGGCGGCGCCCGGAATCACCCGCATGCTGACCGAACAGGTCGAGGCCGCCCTCGTCGGCGGGCCCGACCTGTGGTGTCCGGTGACGCCGAACTTCGATGTCGCCAGCGCCGAGACGCGCCGCGCCGAAGGCGAACGGTTCTGGTGGTATGTCTGCACCGTGCCGAAGGCACCCTGGGCGGGGTTGTTCATCGATCACGCCGGCACGGAGCTGCGCGTCTGGCTGTGGCAGACGTGGCAGCGTGACATCGACGGCATTCTCGTGTGGGCGACGAACTACTGGTCGAGCGACGCGGCGTATCCCGCATCGATGCAGAATCCGTATGTCGATCCTATGAGCTGGCAGTCCGCCTACAGTGCACCCGCCGGCACCCGTCGGCCCTGGGGCAACGGCGACGGGCGGTTTCTCTATCCGCCGAGGGGTGCGTTCGCAGGGGACGGTCCGGTCCTGCAAGGGCCGGTGGAGAGCATGCGCTGGGAGATGCTGCGCGACGGTATCGAGGACTACGAGTATCTGGCCATGCTGCGCCGGCAACTCGAGGAGAAGGCGGACCAGCTTTCGGCTGAAGAACTGTCGAGTTGGTCGGCGCTGCTGACGGTACCGGACGAGATCAGCAGCTCGCTGACCCGATTCACCGAAGATCCGGCACCCATCGAGGCGCACCGTCGTGCCGTGGCGCAAGCTCTGGAGCGTCTTTCACGGCTGTAACCGACAGACTGCCGACCTCGTCAGTCCTGCCCGTCAGGGGCGACGTCGCACCATGCCTTTTCGCCACAGGCCGGACACTGAGTGTGCAGCCGGCCGAACCAGTTCTGGCTCACGAGGTTGCGGACCAGCGTGACGCCGAATTCGTGAGCGCAGGCGGGGCAGGCATAGCGGCGGGTGCGGGCCTGCCAGCCGGCGACGGCGAGGCTGAGGACTACCGAAGCGGCAACGATTCCCAGGGCCAGATTGGGGCCACCGACGGTGTCGATAAGCCACGGACGCGCTGCGATGTACAGAGTCGACACGAGGATCAGCATGAGCGCCGGGCCGCGCCAGGACATGTCGTGCATCATGGCGTTGACCCGTGGGTTACGGTGCCCTGCCGCTGGGGACTGAACTCCCGCTCCCAACGCTCTTCGATGCCGGCGCGCCAGGTCTCGGCGGACTCTTTCAGTTCCTGCGTCAAGCGGGGATCACGGTCCTTCACATTGATCCGCTCACCCATATCGTCCGACAGGTCCGCCAGATGGATGTCATCCTCCGGCGGGGCTTCTTCCACCAGCTTTCCCTGCAGCACGAGCTTCATCGAGCCCCGGCGCATCGCCGTCTGCGGGCCCATCTCCCAGAAGAGATCGCGCGGCGCCGGGTCCTGCTCGTCGCACACGTACGGCAACAGATTCGTGCCGTCGAGTTCGAAGGCTGAAGGATCGCCGCCAGCAGCACTCAGGGCCGTGGGGAAGACGTCCATCGATGCCACCGGCTCAGACAGTACCTGGCCACCGGCCACCGCCGCCGGCCAGTGCAGAATGCCGGGCTCGCGAATACCTCCGTCGTACAGGCTGAACTTGTGTCCCTTCAGCGACCCGGCGCTGCCGCCGTAGTACGGATCGAGGGTGCCATCGAGCCAGTTGCGCGTCTCCCGTGACGGACCGTTGTCGGCGGTGAAGACCGACATCGTGTCCTGCCCGAGCCCGAGCCGCTCGACCTCGGCCAGAATCTGCCCGACGCTGTCGTCGACGGCGGAGATCATGGCGGCCATGATCCGTCGATCCCACGGCAGGTGGCGGAAACGGTCGACGTACTTCTCGGGGGCGTGCATCGGGTAGTGGGGGGCGTTGTACGGAACGTAGAGGAAGAAAGGCTGTTCCTTGCGGGCAGCGTCCCGTACGTACTCGATGGCGTGTTCGGTGATCAACTCGGTAAAATAGCGACCGTCCTCCCAGATCTCTTCGCCGTCCTGCCACAGATCGTGGGTAGGACTGATGCCGGGACCGGGGTTGTTCGCACCCCAGTAGAAGATGTGGGAGTAGTAGTCGATACAGCCGGCCATGTGGCCGAACCAGTGCTCGAAGCCATGGTTGTGGGGGCGGGAGGCTTCCGCCAGTCCCAGATGCCACTTGCCCGACATATACGTGGCGTACCCCTGGTCGCGCAGGGCCGTGGCCAGCGTCGGAACATGAGACGGCAGTCCCGTGGCCGTTCGGTGTCCGGCGAGGATGGAACGTACACCGGCGTTGCCAGGATAGCGGCCGGTGAGCAGAGCCGCCCGTGACGGGCTGCACACAGGGCTGTTCGAATACCAGTCGGTGAAGAGCACACCCCCATGTGCCAGGGCGTCCAGATGAGGCGTGCGGAAATCGGTGCAACCCATACACGACAGATCCCCGTAGCCCTGATCGTCGGTCAGGAACAGGATGATGTTGGGTCGCTTGGTGGGCATGGGCAAGAAGGTAGGCAAGGTCCCGGGTGCGACAAAGGCGGCCATTGCCCGCAAAGGCGGGCCTGCCTACGTTCGGAATCATCGCGGCTCCGTTGGGGGTGGCCTGAGCTGTAACGGGCCTGAGACCACACCCTTCGAACCTGACCTGGATCACACCAGCGTAGGGAAACGGAAACTGTGCCCCGCCGAGCAACAACCGACGGGTCGCGCTCCCCCACGCTGGGAGCGTCGGCCCGTTTTTTCTTGCCCAGACGGGTCGTACAGGAGACAACTGCTCCCATGCGACACTTCTTCATGTTCTGTGTACTGCTGCTTACCGGCTTGGTGACGGCCGCCAGCGCTGACCTGCTCGGCCGTGTCACCGACGCCGCCACGGGGGCACCCGTGGCCGGGGCCAACGTCGCCGCCGACGGCAGAGCCGTCACCACCGACGACGACGGGATGTTCCATTTTGCCGGCCGAGTCGACTCGCTGACGGTGACTCACGTGGGCTATCTGGCCACCCGCGTGGCAGCTGCCCCCGACGCCGTCATCGAGCTCACACTGGCGACGATGCGCCTCGCCGAGGTCGTCGTCCGCGCCGGCCTGACCGAGGAGTCGTTGCAGCAGGCCGCCTCGAGTGTCACCGTCATCGGCGCCGAATCGCTGCGGGAGCGACGGCACTTACAGGATTTGACCGCGGACATTCCCAATCTCAACTGGGCGGGCGGCACGGCGCGCCCCCAGTACTTCCAAATCCGCGGCATTGGCGAGCGTTCCAACTATGCCGGCGAAGGACCACCCAGCTTTTCCGTGGGCACCGTCGTCGACGACATCGATCTCAGCGGCCTGGCCACCGGGGGTGTCCTGTTCGACCTGGACCAGGTGGAGGTCTATCGAGGCCCGCAGTCGACGATCTTCGGTGCCAACGCCATGGCGGGGCTGATCCACATGCGGTCTGCCGATCCCGATGATGCCTTCGATCACGGACTGTCCGCCGGCCTTGGCAGCGACGGCCTGCTGGATGCCACGGGTTTCATCAACGTGCCGGTCAGCGACCACCTGGCGCTGCGGGCCGGCTACTCCAGGGGCCGCAGTGACGGCTTCCGGGACAACCGGAGCCTGGACCGGCAGGACACGAATCGGCGGCGTGAGAGCGTTGCCCGGCTGAAGGGCCTGTGGACTCACGTCGGCGGCGTCCGTATCACGATGACCTGGTTCCGCGCCGACGCTGACAACGGCTACGACGCCTGGGCGCCGGACAACAACCAAGCCCTGCGGACCTACTCCGACCGCCCGGGAGTCGACGCCCAGCGTACGACGGGGTTGTCCATGCGCGCCGAGGCCCCGCTGACCACAGATCTGCGAGCCGTGTCCATCTCGGCGTGGTCGCGCACGGAAGGCGACTACTCCTTTGACGGCGACTGGGGCAACGAAGAGTTCTGGCGCCAGGCGCCCTACGGTTTCGATCCGGATGTCGAGGGCTGGCCCTACGACTTCTTTGACGACATGCACCGCGAGCGCCGCACGTGGACACAGGAAGGCCGTCTCGTGCATGCCGATCTGCCCGCCATCGGCGGCGGCGGTGTCATCGGCGTCTTCCTTCGCAGCCTGCAGGAAGACGCCGCCGCCGCCGGTTACCTGTTCGGCGGCGACGCCGGCGAACTGGTCAGCGCCTTCGACGTGGACGAGGTCGCCCTCTACGCCCAGCACCACCGGCCACTGACGGACCGTCTGCAGCTGAGGCTGACGGCGCGGGCTGACCGCAACCGGACAACCTATGCCGGCGAGACGGACGGGGGGCTCGACGCCATCGATTTCGACACCGGCCAGTGGCTCGGCGGCGGTCGACTGGGGCTCACATACGCTGTGGACGAAACCAGTGTGGCCTTTGTCAGTCTGGCCAGGGGATACCGTGCCGGTGGCGTCAACCAGCATCCGAGGCTGGCCGCTGCCAACCGGCCCTACGAACCCGAGTACGTATTCAACTCGGAGGCTGGTTACCGTTGGTCGAGCGCCCGTACGAGGGCCTCGCTCACAGCCTTTCACGGCCGGCGGTCGTCGCAACAGGTGGAGCTGTCGACACAGCAGGATACCGGCGACCCCAACAGTTTCGTCTACTTCACCAACAATGCCGGCACCGGCTGGAACACCGGGATCGAAGTCGACGCCGACCATACATTAACCGCCGCGATCGGACTGGCCGGATCGCTCGGGTACCTCCGGACCCGCGTTGAGGACTACACGTTTCTTACCGGCGAGGGCGCGACCCTGACTCTTGGCGATCGCGAAGCGGCGCATGCGCCCACCTACAACCTCCGCCTCGGGGTGCACACGACGAGGGATCGGGGAGTGCAGGGGTCCCTGGCGTTCACGGCTATGGACGCCTTCTTCTTCTCCGACAGCCACGACCAGCGCTCCGACGCCTACAGTCTGTGGCATGGCCGCGTCGGCTACCGCGGCGAGGGCTGGTCGGTCAGTCTCTGGGGACGCAACCTACTCGACGCCCGATACGCTGTCCGGGGGTTCTATTTCGGCCTCGAGCCCCCGGCCTACGAAGACACGCTGTACGTCAGCTATGGGGACCCGCGCCAGGTGGGCGTCACCCTGACGGCCCGGTTTTTCAACTTCGTATCGAGGCGCTGACCATGCGGGCTCTCATCGTCGGCAACGGGGAGCCCCCGTCACGCGCTCTGTACGAGGCACTGCTGGCAACCAGCCCGGACCTGCTGTTGTGCGCTGATGGCGGCGCTGACACGGTGCGGCGGTACGGCGGTATCCCCGATGCCGTGGTGGGAGATCTCGACTCGGCCGCGCCGGCCACGCTGAGTCAGACGCCTCGGGAGCGCCGTGTCTGCATCGATGCCGACGACACCGGAACCGACCTCAACAAGGTGTTGACCTACGCTGTCGGCAGAGGGGTGACCGAGGCCGTCCTGGTCGGCGTCACCGGTGGGCGCACCGACCACACGCTGTGGAATCTGAGTCTGCTGAAGACCTTTGACGATCAGCTGCGTCTGCACATCACCGACGACTACTGCCACATCCATCTTCTGTGCCCGGGCAGGGCGATGCGTTTTGTCGCCGACATCGGGCAGCGACTGTCACTGTCGCCGTTGAGCGGGCCGGTGGAGGATGTGTGGACGGAGGGACTGCGCTGGCCCCTGGCGGGGGAGCGACTGACTCCGGGAGAGCGGGATGGCATCAGCAACGAGGTTGTGGCGTCTCCGGCCTCGGTTCGTGTCGGTGGGCCGGGAGACCTGCTGCTCATCGTACAGCGGGAGGGTGGGACGGGCGAGATCCGGTTGATGGATCCGGAGCCGCGGTCACAATAGCGGAAGCAACTCTTTCAGGTTGTGCAGCTGCAATTCGGGCGCCTGTTCTCCCTCCGGCGCAGGCAGACCCCGCGGGTTGTACCAGCACGGAATGAGCCCGGCCCCCCGCGCCCCGATCACGTCATTGCCGAAGGAGTCGCCCACGTAGAGGGTGGATGCCGGCGGCGAGCCGAGCAGCTCGCAGCCGCGCAGGAAGATCTCTGCCGCCGGCTTCCGCGTCCCCCCGTACTCCTCCGACAGAACGATGCAGCGGAAGTGATGGCGGACCCCAAGGGTATCCAGCTTGCGGTACTGCACGTCGGGGTAGGCGTTCGACACGACGCCCACGGGGAGCTGTGCAGCACAGGCAGCCACGACTTCGGCGGCTCCGGCCATGGGCGACGGTACGGTGGGATAGGTCTCCAGATAGAATCCCGTGACGGTGTCCGCGTGGGTCTGATCCATGTCGAGGATCCGCAGGAACACGGCGGATCGCATGCGCCGCGATTCTGCCAGATCACTCACCGTGTAGACGTGATTTTCCGTTTCCCGGTCCGACTGCACCCAGGCTTCGTGCAGCCTCTCCTGCGCCATGTCGCCGAAGAGATCGGGCAAGGCCGCCGGCAGGCGATCAAGGACGAGGCCCTGCGCCCGCTCGCGGTCAAAGAGGGTTTCGTCCACGTCGAAGAGGACGGCGGAAAGACCCACTACGGCCCGTGACGCATGCGGTCGTCGAAGCTGGAGGCACAACGAGTGAGGAAGATGACGTAGAGAGACACGTGGCACACGACACACACAGCCAGCCACAGCCCATCCTGCCTGCCGGCAAAGAGCATGGCCAGTGCTATGATACCGACGGAGAGAATGACCAGCAGAAGGCCCACGGGATCGCCGAGGGGACGACTGCGCCAGATCTGTACGCCGAGACAGGCACGTGTCATCCAGCGACTGCCGCCCGCGGGCTTGGGGAACAGCATGGGCAGCATCATCCACACCGTCATGATGACCATCCCGCCCCACATGGCGCCGAACCAGATGGGGGCGAGCATGGCTGGCAGCAGGACCAGACGGATCCAGCCACACCAGGGATGGGTCCCCCGAACCCAGGCGTCGGCCATGCGCATCATAAGCTGGCTGCTACCCATTTACCGGACCCGTGGTGTCCCGGAGCTGGCGCGCTGGGGAGCCGGGCTCACGATCCTTCGACGGCCTGGCGCAGTTGTTCGCCCTTCGACTTCCACCAGTTGTGCAGGATGTTGATGTCGGTGGCCATGCAGAAGTGACGCACCCCCATGTCGAGGTAGTACTTGGCGCCATCGGGTGAGTTGATCTCGGCGCGTGGCTGAACCCCTGCGGCCAGGCAGGACTCGATGACCCGTTTCTCCACCGCCTTGATTTCGGGCGAGCCGCCCTGGCCAGCTTTGCCAATGCTCATTGAGTAGTCCGATGGTCCCCACTGGACCATGTCGATGCCGCCTACCTGAAGAATCTCGTCCAGTGACTCGACAGCGCCCTGCTTCTCGATCATCAACACGACGACGATGTCGCGCAGGGCCTGCACGTATTCAGGACCACCACCGTATCCCATGTAGCTGAACCGGCGCGTGGCCACGCCGTAGGTGCCGCCATCTTCCGGTGTCTCCGGGCGGGCGATACCGACACACTCGCGGGCGTCGTCGACACCACGACTGTCTGAGAACAGGACGGACTGGAACCCGGAGCCGATGGCCCGGCCCGCGATCCAGGAGCGTGGTTCCTGCTCAACCTTGATCATGGTTCCCAGATCGTGCAGTTCGGCGGCGCGACAGAAATCGTCGAAGGCGTGCAGGTCATACGCACCGTACTCGGCGACGAATTCGACGTAGTCGTACATGCCCGTATGAGCGAGAGTCTCGACGACGTTGGGCCACGTGGTGTGCACGTGGGTGCCGATGGTCGGCTTCCCGGCGTCGAGGAGCTGGCGAATCTTGTTGGGTCGGATGGTGCCTACCTCCCGAAGGGATGTGGAGTTCAGCGGGACAGAAACTTCAGGCACACAGGCGACGGCGTTTCCACGGCGTCGCCCGTGGCCGCCAGCAGGCCGTCGTCGCCGACGCGATACAGCTGAATCCGGTCATCGTTATGGCTGCCCGAGTACAACGAATCGCCGTCAGGCGACAGCACGAAATTGCGCGGATTCGCCGGCACCGGCTGAACGCCGAGAGCGGTGAGCTGGCCACTTGCGGCATCGATAGCAAACATGGCGATCGAGTCATGTCCACGGTTCGAACCGTAAAGGAAGCGCCCGTCCGGTGTGACGTGGATGTCGGCGGTATGCGTCGTACCGGCGAAGTCATCGGGAACCGTGGGGATCTCCTGGATTTCTGTCAACGTTCCTGCCGACTCGTCCCAGTCGAAGGCGGTGATCGTGTTGCTGATCTCGTTGATGACGTAGGCCTTCCGGCGGTTCGGGTGCACGACAAAATGCCGGGGACCGGCGCCCGGCGTGACCGCCACGGACCCGTGATCGAGCAGCTTGCCGCCATCGAGGTCGAGTCGGTAGATGAGGACCTTGTCGAGGCCGAGGTCGGCGCAGAAGGCGAAACGGTTGGACGGATCGACGTTGATGGAGTGGGCGTGCGGCTCCTGCTGGCGACTCGGGTTGACGCTGGACCCTTCGTGCTGACGGAAATCGGACATCTCTCCCAGACTGCCGTCGGTGCCGATGGGATGCATGGAGACGCTGCCGCCGCCATAGTTGGCGCTCAGCACGTAGCGGCCGGAGGCGTCGACCGTGTTGTGGCAGGGCGAACCGCCCGTGGGCTGCAGGTTCAGAAAAGTGAGATCGCCGGAATCGTCGACGGCGAAAGCGCTGACGGCGCCACCCCCATCGTGGGTGTTGGTCTCGGAGACGACGTAGAGGAACTTGCCGGTGGGATGCAGGGCGAGATAGGAGGGTGCATCCTCACAACGGGTGCTGCCGACGATCTGCAGAGCGCCGTTGGCGGAGTCGATGACGCCGCGATAGACGGCCGCCTCCTCGCCCTTCGTGTAGTTGCCGATGTATACGGTCAAGTTGTCTGCCATGGTGCGGATGGCTCCTGTGAGTCGGGCTGGGGTATCGTGCTGATGGGACGGGCGCAAAGTACGAAGGGGTGATACCCTCTACAACTCGACGGCGATGAAGTCGGCCACGACGCGGGCGATGCTGGCATACCCCGCTATGGTGGGATGACCGTCGGCGCTCTCCGGATAGGGGCGGTCGCCATCTTCCAGGCTTCGCCGCAAGGAGGGCAGGGCATCGACACAGGGAACGCCGAGTTCGGCGGCGGTCTGCCGGACACGGGTTTGAAATCGGGTTTCAGCCTTGATCAGCCGCTGCAGACGGGGCCGGTTGCCGGCGTTGATCAGCGGCGCAAAGACGAGTTCCTTGGTCGGGATCCAAAGCACGAGGAGCCGGGCACCAGCTTCGGCACTGCGCTGTGACATCTCGCGCAGAGCGCGGAGGGTCATCTGCAGGCCTTCACCGATGCGCGGATCCGATGTGTCCATAGCAAACAGCCGCTTGGTCACGGTCAGTGTCGTGCGCGCATCAGCGCCGCCGTCGAGAGCATCCAGATAGTCCGGATGCTGACGTGCACGTTGCTGCGCCGCCTCCCAGGTGCCGCCCGCACGACCGGTGAGGGCGGCGGAACCTTGCCCATTGGCCAGATGGCGAAGAAAGTGGAACAATGCGGAATGATCGCGCAGGACGTCGCGCAGGGGCCAGGGCCTGCGCCCCATGCGAGTCACAGAGCGGGCCTGTTCTGCCAGGGGATTGTTGACTTCGAGTTCGGCGATGCGGGATTGCAGCGCCACATCGGGTGTACGCAGGTGGCTCAACTGGCCGTGCCCGTAGACGAGGCTGAAGGTGTCGTACAGATCATTGCCGGCGTAGACGGCAGCCACCACGATCTGTGGCTCCAGGGAGACGACGTCCTCCCAGATGGCCAACCCGTGGATGGGACTGTACCCGGAGCAGGCGATGTTGTACGTCGATCGGCCGCTGAGGGCGGACAGCTGCCGCGGCCAGGAGAGCTCCGCGGGCACGCCGTACCCGTAGGTCTGTGAATCTCCGAGGATGACGACGTCGGCCTGCTCCGGGACCGAGTCATTGCGGAAGCACCATTCGTCGACGTCGGGGTAGTCGGGGTTCAGGCGCCAGCCGAGATGCTCGTCGTGGATCCTGTGGTGGGCGACGAGGACGCTGGCCGGCGACCACAGGGCACCGGCTGTGCGTAGAGCCAACTCACCACAGAGCAGACACAAGCCGACGAAGAGCGCACCCTTGAACAGGCGGGTCAGGGCGCTACCGGGGCGGTCCAAGTGCTCAGCTCCCCCGTCCCTCAGGCGAAGCGGTCGGGGTCGAGCAGGACCAGGTCGAATCCTGGATCCCGTCCACCCACAAGGTGCGAGACGATCTGCCCTGTCACGGGCCCCAGGGACATACCGATCATGGCATGGCCGGCGGCGAGCACGACGTTGTCCCAGGCGCGGGGTCGACCGAGGGCGGCCAGGCCATCGGGAGTGCAGGGGCGCAGGCCGCGCCAGATCTCCCGTACGGAAAATTCGGCCGGATCCCATCCGGGAAGGTACCTGGGCACCGCCCGGACGATGGCCTCGACACGGCGGCGGTTGACGGACAGATCGAGGCCGGCCAGTTCGAGGGTGCCAGCAAAGCGCAGTCGATTCCCGCCCAGTGGGGTGACGCCCACCTTGGCCTCGGTCAGCATGAAGGGTACATCTGGCGCATCCGCGGGAGCTTCGATTTCAACGGAATACCCCTTGGCTGGTTGAATCGGCAGGTTGAGGCCGAGGCCGGTCGCCAGGGATGGACTCCACGCCCCGGCGGCCAACACGAGCTGCTCCGGCTGGTAGGTGCCGCGCGTGGTGTCGACTGTGGTCACGGCGCGGTCCCGGCTGTGAATACGCAGCACCTCCGCCGATTCTACGATCTCGACTCCGGCATCGCGCGCCTTCCGCGCCAGGGCCTGCACGAAGCGGGCTGGATCGAGGTGGGCATCCTGCGGATAGAAGACACCACCGACACAGTTCACGGGTACGTCACCGAGAAAGCTGGCGACGGCGGCCGGATCAAGCTCTTCGCTGGCCAACCCGGCGTCGTTCATATGGTGCCCCTCGGCGACCGCGTCGGCGAGTCCCTCGGCGGTGTCACACACCAGCAGGCGTCCGCGCTCGCCATAGCCGAAATCGAGGCCGCTGCCGGCGAACTCCGCATAGAGGGTCCGGCTGGCAAGATGCAGATCGCGCAACACTGGGATCACGCGTTCCACCCGGGACGGCGTGGAGGCGCGGTAGAAATGCCACAACCAGCGCAACAGATCGGCATCGAGCCGCGGTTTGATGTAGAACGGACTGTCCGGGCGAAACAGCCATCGCAGTCCATGCGCCAGGGCTGCCGGTTCCGCCAGCGGTACGCTGTGGCTGGGAACGACGAGACCCGCGTTGCCGTAGGACGCACCAGAACAGACCTGGTCGCGGTCGAGGAGCACGACGCGGGCACCCATCTGTTGCAGGTACCAGGCGCTGCATATGCCGATGACGCCGGCGCCGACGACGAGCACGTCGACAGCGCGCGGCGTGCCGATGACGGTGGGTGAGTTCATCTGCGCCTCATGCCTTTTGTTGTCACCTTGCCCCCGATGATCTTGTACGCAGGCCCGCCTCCCATCATCGCCTCGCGGGCGAACTGCTGGCCGCAGTCGGGACAGTGCAGGCTGCCGTCGGTGTGGTCTTCGGTGATGCGCCCGGGCCGGATCTTCACCAGGCCGCCATCCCCTCCCTTGCGGTACCGGTACAGCAAGGTCCGACATTTGGCGCAATGAATCGAGATCGTACGGGCGTCGGCCGGTACCCTGTCGGCCATGGTCAGTCGTACACAGCGAGGCGGCTGGCGACCCACGCCGACGGCAGAAATATGAGCGTGCCGACGATGGTGAACCAGAGCGGATGCGGGACAGCGATAAGATTCGTCATCCCTGCCAGGGTCATGACGCCGCCCACCAGGAAGGCGTAGAACGGTCGTCCGCCGACGCGGGCGGCGAGCCAGGCGCCGGCAAACGTACCCAGCGAGTAGGCGATGAGGACCATGACGAGAGCCATGACCGGCATGGCGGCGACGGCGGCGGCAAAAGCTTCACGGTCGGTGGGATCGAGATCCGCCGGCGGCGGGTACATCTGATGACCGATACCCTCCAGCACAAAGACCATGGTCATGGCCAGGGCCAGCCCGCCGAAAACGCCGAGCAGGGCGCGAATCATCGCGCCTCGTCCACCGGCTGCTCGGAGAAGGTGATGTAGGGGAAGCATTCGGGCACGTGACTGTCCCACACGCCATGGGGACTCCAGGCCCAGCCGCCATGGTCATCGGACGGTGCTGCTTCCTTGTATTGATTGAAGCGGGAGAAGTCCATGCGCCACACATCTCCGTCCTTCGGTGGCAGCGCCCGCCCATCGCCATGGGCGAGCCACTTCATGCCCTGCCACGGCAGGGCCAGCTCCACGGACCAGCTGCGGTCGCGATCGGTGTTGTCGTTGATCGTTCCGTCGGCGACGACGGCAGTCTGCAACCCGGGGAAGTCCCAGTTCCAGTAGCCGGTGCGGCCACCCCGGGGATGGGGCTGGAAGCCGACCCCTGCGAAAGGCTTCACCTGAGGATGATCCCGGGAGAACTCGTCCACTTTGCTGTACCCCTTCTTTTCGTAGGTGTCGTCCCAGATGAAGAAGACTTCGTAGATCGTGCCGAACGTGTTGATCTCGAACTCGTAGTAATTGTCCATGCCGGCGATGAAGAGTTCCACGTCATTGTTCTGGTAGATGGGTGCGTCGCGTTCGGTGAGGCTGGCTTCGAGAAAGGGCTCCTCGATCCAGTAGCCGACGTAGAGATACTCATCGTCCCAGAGGACGGCGGCACGTGTGTCGTGAACGCCCGGGTTGCCATTGACGAGATCGGAGAATCGCGGCGAGCGTGGCGCCTGCGCCCACGACGCCTCGTTCAGATGACCGTCCACTACAATTGGCCCCGTGGCACGGTATGCGGTGTAGCGCTCGATGCGGTCATCGGGCCAGGGAAAGGCGTCGGCCATGCGGGACCTCTCTGTCGTCCTAGGTGTATCGGGTTCGGCAGCGACCAGGCTGGTGGTTGACAGCAGGAGAATCAAGGCACCGTGCATGCTCACAGATCAAGCTCACGGATGACCGTAGGATCCTGCCTCAGGGATTCGGCCCAGCGATTCCGCACGTCGGCGAGATGACTGAAGATATCGTGTCGTTCAACGTGCAAGTCGTGGACCTCGCCGGGATCCTCATGGAGATCGTAGAGAGATACCTGGTCGAGGCCGTCTCCCATTAGCTTCCAACGGCCTTCACGAACAGCCCATAGAGAGCCATACGTCCAGCACAGCGATTCGTGAGCAACGGCTGTCGATGACCTGAGGACATTGCCCAACGACGCACCATCAATCACCGGACCCGCTGTTGAGACACCGGCGTGCGTGACCAGTGTAGGCAACCAGTCCATGCTGGAGACCAGCTGCCCGCGTACCGTCCCGGCGGGGTAGGTGCCAGGCCATGAGGCGATACACGGCACGCGGATACCGCCTTCCAGCAGCGTCCCCTTATGGCCACGATAGGGCCTCGACTGGCCACCGGAAAGCGAATCCGGTTCCACGGAGTGGCCGTGATCGCTGAGAAACAGGATGATCGTGTCCTGTGTCAGTCCGTTGGCTTCGATGGCGGCCATGACATTGCCCACAGCCTCGTCGAGCACATGGACACAGGCGGCATACTGTCGTCTGCCAGGGTCACTGATGTGTGCCACCGCTTCGAGGGACGTGGCCGATGGCTGCAAGGGGTAGTGGGGTTGGTTGTAGGGGAGGTACAGGAAGAACGGACGTCCGCTGTTGCGGCCGATAAACTCCCGGGCTTCACGGGTTACCAGGTCGGGGAAATAGACGCCATCCTCATGGTATTCCCTGTCGTCTTTCCACAAGCGATGACCAGCACCAGCTCCCCAACGGTACGTGTGCGTATGGTTGTCGAGGGCACCCACCTTGAAACCGACGAACTCGTCGAAGCCCTGAGCCAGGGGACTGACCTCGGCTGGAACGCCCAGATGCCACTTGCCAAAGATGGCTGTGCGGTAGCCGGCACCGCGCAGCATCTCGGCAATCGTCGTCTCCTCGGCTTCCAGACCGAGGTTGCGCTGCAGCAGGCGAGCATGTTCGCGGCCGGTCAGCAGGCTGGCGCGCGAGGGCGTGCACGCCGGCGCCGTCACGTAGTGGTCGGTGAAGCGAACGCCTCGAGCTGCCAGCGTATCCAGATGCGGCGTGCGCAGATCGCTGGCCCCATAACAGCCCAGGTCGGTGCTGCCGAGGTCATCGGCGACGATCAGGACGATGTTGGGCTGTCGACCGGGAGCTGCGCAACTGCCGAGAGGCAATGCCAGACTGGCGAGGCCGGCGCCGAGCGTGCCCAGGCACCTTCGGCGTGACATCGGCACGGGCTCAGATCTTGTGCCCCCCGCGTCCAGGTCAGCCATTTGCGCGCAAACCTGTGACAAGTGTCCGAGTGACCTCTTCAGCCGCTTCGCGTTCCTGCTTCAAGCTTCTGCCTCCTCCTCGGTCCGCGCTGACGGGCAGGACAACTCGTACGTCGCTCACTTGACCCACTTTGGAGCGTGGTCGTATCTCTCCCAGGCGGCGTCCACGAAAATAACCAATACCGAGTGGAGGGCGACAGAGGATGATTTCGAGGCGGGTAGTCGACGCTGGCAGAGATGGGGGAGTCCTCAAGAGTCTGCTCCTGGCGAGCCTGCCTTTGCTGCTCGCCGGCTGCCAGGATCCACCATCAACGCCGGCCCTGGTGGATCTGGTGAATCCTCTCATCGGCACCGACTCGGAATACGCCTTTTCCCACGGCAACACCTATCCCGCCGTGGCTCTGCCCTTCGGCATGACGTCATGGACGCCACAGACCGGGAAGCGGTTCTCGGCATGGATCTACCAGCATGACGTCAATTCCATCGTGGGGTTTCGGGCCACCCACCAGGCCAGCGTCTGGCGCGGGGACTATGGTCAATTCTCCCTGATGCCGATGAGTGGAGAACTGTCTCCGGACGTCGAGGACCGCCGAACCACCTTTTCCCGGGAAAGGGAAGCCGCCTCCCCCCCGTCTACCGGACGCACCTCGACAAGTACGACATCGACGTGGAGATGTCCCCGACCCTGAGGTGTGCCATCTTCCGCATGACACCGGCGCGGCCCGGGAGTCTATGGGTAGTTTTCGACACCCACGGTGGCGGCGGTTTTTCAATCAACTCGGAACAGCAGCGGGCGACCGGCGTCAGTGAACGGCACTCCGGTGGCGTTGGCGATCGATTCGGATGTCACTTCGTCGCCGATTTTCGGCGTCCCGTGGGAAGCGTCGGCGCTTGGCACGAACGCGATGTGCCGGACAGTCTGGCCGTTCGCGGCGGCTACGCCAGGTTTTTCGCGTCTCCTGACGATCCACTGGTGATCGCCATCGGAACTTCCTTCATCGATGCGGACCAGGCCGCTGTGAATCTCGAACGGGAGATCGGTACGCGAACCTTCGACGAAGTCGAGGCCCTCGCGGCGGCGACCTGGGAGGCAGTTCTCCAGCGCATCCGCATCACCGGCGCCACGGCGCAACAACAGACCACCTTCTATACTGCTCTCTATCGGAGCATGCTGTTCCCCCGCATCTGGCACGAGGAGGGTGCGGACGGGATCGTCAAGCACTACAGCCCATACGACGGCAAGATTCACGAAGGGATCCTGTTCGCCGACCAGGGCCTCTGGGACACGTTCCGCACGGTGTATCCCCTCTGGACGTTGATCTGGCCTGAGCAGGTTGCGCAAATCATCAAAGGCTGGACGAACGCGTACCGCGAAGGCGGGTGGTTTCCCAACTGGCCAAGCCCGGGGTACCGTCAGGGCATGGCGGGTACGCATATGGAAGCCGTCATCGCCGACGCGTACCTGAAGGGAGTGACCGACTTTGACACGGACGTCGTCTTCGAAGGTCTACTGCGCAACGGCAATATTCCCGGTACGGAGCGGGTCGGCAGACGGGGACTTGAGGCGTACCTCGAGCGGGGATACGTACCGAGCGACATCGTAGAGGGTGCCACGAGCCGTACCCTCGAGTTCGCCTATGGGGACTTCTGCATCGCCACCATGGCTCAGGCCATTGGACGAGACCAGGAGGCGGCACAGTTCTTCCGACGAGCCGCCAACTGGCGCAACGTCTTCGACGTGGAGCGGTACTACGTACGCGGGCGTCGAGCCGATGGCGAGTGGGATGAGACGGACCTGTTCAGACGGGGCGGGGCTTTCGTCGAAGGCACAGCCTGGCAGCATACCTATGCCGTGCTGCACGATCTTCCGGCGCTGGTACAGGCGTTTGATGGACCCAAGGCCTTCGGCTTTGTCCTCGACAAGTTCTTCGATGCGCCGCCCGTCTTCTATCCTGGTGACTACGAGTGGGTTCGGCACGAGATGGTGGAGATGACGTCGGCCAACATGGGGCAGTATGCCCACAACAACCAGCAGAGCCACCACATCCCCTACCTGTACAATTACTCAGATCGGCCCTGGAAGACGCAAAGCTGGGTCCGGCGCGTGCTTGACGAACTGTACAGCGCGGAACCCAACGGTCTGCTCGGCGATGAGGATACCGGATCCCTCTCGTCGTGGTACATCTTCAGTACCCTCGGATTCTATCCGGTCTGCCCCGGGAAACCAGAATACACCCTGGGGGCACCACGCTTCGATTCGGTGATAGTCGAACTGCCACAGGGGCGTCGTCTCGAGATCATCGGCCAGGACAACGGCGACGACAGAGCCTACGTGCAGGCGGTCACCTTCAACGATCGACGACTGTCGCGACCTTTCCTCGCGCACGCCGATCTGGCGCAAGGGGGGGAACTGCGGTTCGTGATGGGCGAGCAACCCAAGGAGGATCTCTACGACGTGGATCCTCACGATCACTGAGTGGCCGTGCAGCCCGCGGCAGCCGGCTCTACCCGTTGTGCAGGAAGTGCATGATGTCGCCGTCCTCGACGGTGTAGTCGCGGCCCCGAGTGGCCAGGTGGCCACGATTGCGCGCCTCGGCTTCCGAACCGGCAGCGATGAAGTCGTCGTACTTCATGACTTCGGCACGTATGAAGCCGCGTTCGATATCGGAGTGGATGGCGCCACCGGCTTCCGGACCGCTGGCGCCCTTGCGGATGGTCCAGGCGCGGCACTCGTCCTCGCCGACGGTATAGAAGGACATGAGACCCAGCGCATCGTAGGCGGCGCCGTTGACCCGGTCGAGGCCCGGTGATTCCAACCCCAGGGCTTCGAGGAATTCCGCCCGCTCGGCCTCGTCCTCGATACCGGCAACTTCCGATTCGATCTGGCAGGACACGGCGGCAGTAGCCTCCCCGAAGTCACCTCCCAGATCACCTTCGGACACATTGTACACCGGCAGCACGGGCAGGAAGGTGACCAGGTCGAGGCTGCGTACGGTGGCACGCTCGCTGTCGGTGAGCGTCAATTCCCGAAGACAGCGATTCTCCTCGAGGCAGGCCATGGACCTGTCGAGAACGGCTTTTTCCCGCTCCTGTTCGCCTGTGAGGCCGGACTTGGACTCCCTGGCCAGCCGCTCGAGTCGCTTCTCGACGAGCTCCATGTCGGCCAGCAGCAGCTCGGCCTCGAGATTCTCCCGGTCGCGATCGGCGTTCACCGAGCCGGCGGGATGGTAGACGCCATCATCGTCGAAGGCGCGCAGCACCAGGCACACCAGGTGGCAGCGGCGAGCAGCGTTCAGCCATTCATGTGATTCGCCGCCCGTGGTCGCGTCGGGGCAGAGGACAAAGTTGTTCTCGGCGTAGGTCGTCTTCTTCGGGTGAAAGAGGCCCTGCAGAGCGTCGACGCGGGGGTCGTGAACCCAGGCGATGCCCTCGACGGTCTCGCCGGGTTGTCGACTCTCCGGCACGGGTCGGCCTGTGAGCAGGGTGAACAGAGTACGTTTGCCGGCCTGGGGCAGGCCGATGAGGGCGATCTTCATGGTCTTGTGGGTTCGTTCCGGGTGGTTGGAGGACTCAACAGAGAGAATAACGGCTCCCGGCGAAGAGTGTGCCACCGTATCTTCGCTTGCAGGGCGCCAGGCCCGTACCTGATCCAGCCACGAAAGGTTTGCTCCTTCATGCCCGAGAAGATCCGCGTCGGCGTGCTCTTCGGGGGGCGCTCGGCGGAACACGAGGTGTCCGTCACGTCCGCCCGGTCCGTACTCGACTCGATCGACCGCGACAAGTACGAGGTCACCATGATCGGCATCGACCGCGGCGGACGCTGGCTTGCGGCATCAGATGCCACCCGCCTGCTGTCTACGGGTCGCGTCGAAGGAGACACCGACCTCAAACCGGTCTCCCTCGACTATGTCGGTGGCGGCGAGCTGGTCTCCCTGGACGGCAGTGGCGCTGCCGGCGCCCGGCTGGATGTGATCTTCCCCATTCTGCACGGCCCTCTTGGTGAAGATGGTACCGTACAGGGACTGCTCGAGCTGGCGGACGTTGCCTACGTCGGCGCCGGCGTGCTCGGCTCGGCGGTCGGCATGGACAAGGACATGACACGGCGGGTTCTGCGCACCGAAGGGTTACCACAGGTGGAGTACGCTTCCGTCCTGCGTCGGCGCTGGCGCCGGTCGCCAGTCGAGGTGCGTCACGAGATGGAACGGGACCTCGGTTATCCGATGTTCATCAAGCCGGCCAATCTCGGATCGAGTGTGGGCATCACCAAGGCGCACGACGCGGCGGAATTCGATGTCGGCATGGACGAGGCAGCCCGCTATGATCGCAAGCTTGTCATCGAGGCCAACGCCGGGAACTGTTGTGAGGTAGAGGTGGCCGTCCTCGGCTACGAAGAACCGGAGACGTCGGTGGTCGGCGAGATCGTGCCGGCCAATGAGTTCTACGACTACAACGCCAAGTACGAGGATGAGGACTCCGAGCTGCATATCCCAGCACGCATCCGACCGGAGACGGCACAGAAGGTCCGACAGATGGCGCGCCGCGTGTTTCTCGCGGTCGAAGCCGCCGGCCTGGCACGTGTCGACTTCTTCGTCAGCCAGGATGATGACGAGCACATCTACGTCAACGAGATCAACACCATGCCCGGGTTTACGCCGATCAGCATGTATCCGAAGCTCTGGGAGGCCAGTGGCGTGAGCTACGCGCAACTCATCGACCGCCTGATACAACTGGCCCTGGAGCGCCACGAGGACAGGCAGGACACAACCACGGACAAGGGACGCGCCCATCGATGACTCTCAGACACAGGCGACCTTTCCGGGGAGATCAGGACAGGATCGAGACCGACCTATGACCCTGGCACCGCCGGTGAAGGCCGATACCGTACCGCGCGGTATGATCAGCAACCTGCTGTCGTTGATGACGATGGTGGTGGGATTGATGGGAACGCTGGCAGCCGGCAACCCGGAGACACCGTTCCCGCCGTATGCGTTGACGGCAGGTCCCTGGCTGCTGGCGGCAGGTGTCTTCGGTTTTGCTGGCGGTATCACCAACTGGCTGGCCGTGAAGATGCTGTTCGATCGTGTACCGCTGCTCTACGGTTCCGGGGTGATCCCGAATCGCTTCCGCGAAATCCGGGCGACGATCAAGGGTCTGATCATGACCCACTTCTTCGACGAGGAGTACCTGCGGCGCTTCTTCGAGGAACACGGGTCGCAGCTGATGGGGGGAGTCAGCCTCGAGAAGGAACTGACGGAACTGCTCGCCTCGGATCACGCCGATGCGGCCATCGAAGCGGAGCTCGAGCGGCTCAAGGAGGGGCCGCTGGGCATGATGGTGAAGATGGCCGGCAACGACATGCTGAAGGTGATCATCAAGCAGTTCATGGGCGGTCTGGTGTCGCGGGTGGCGCCAGTGGCCGAGGCCCGCATGCGCGAAAAAGCCGTGGATGTCCCGGCTCTCCGTGTGCAGGTGGACCAGCTTCTCGAGGTGAAGCTGGAAGAGCTGACACCGGAGATCGTCAAGAGCATGATGGAGCGGGTCATGCGCGAGCATCTCGGCTGGCTCATCGTCTGGGGCAATGTCTTCGGCGCGGCCATCGGCCTGCTGTCGAGGGCGATCGCCGTGCACTGGCACATCGGTACCGTTCCCTAGGCTGAACTGATGAACAGGTTTTCTCTCGAAGGGCAGGTGGCCGTCGTCGTCGGCGGCACAGGTGTACTCGGCGGGGCCATGGCACGGGGGCTCGCCGAGGCGGGAGCCAACCTTGCCGTCGTCGGACGTTCGGTTGAGCGTGGCGGCGAGGTGGTCGGTTCGATCCTCTCCCAAGGCGGTCAGGCCACGTTCGTCGCCGCCGATGCCTTGTCACGTGACCAACTGCTGTCGGCGAGGGCGCGCATCGGCGAGGAATGCGGCGAGCCGGCGATCCTCATCAACGCGGCCGGAGGCAACGATCCGCGAGTCACCGTCAACGACGAGCTTGCCTTCGAGGATATCGACCTGGCCGCCTGGAACGACAGCTTCGATCTGAACCTGGCCGCAGGTGTGCTGCTTCCCTGCCAGGTCTTCGGTCCCGCCATGGTTCGCAGCGGCTGCGGCTCGATCATCAACATCGCCTCGATCACCGCCCATGTGCCCCTGTCGAAGGTGGTGGCCTACTCAGCCGCGAAAGCCGCCGTGGTCAGCCTGACACAATTCCTGGCGCGTGAGTGGGCGCCCCATGTGCGGGTGAATTCGATCACGCCTGGTTTCTTCCCGGGAGAACAGAACCGCCGCTTGCTGTATGATGAGACGGGTGAGCCTTCGGCCCGCGGACGGCAGATCCTGCAGCACACACCGATGGATCGATTCGGAGACCCGGAGGAACTCGTTGGTGCGGCTGTGTTTCTCGCCTCCCAGCAGGCGAGCTCCTTTGTCACTGGCGCCGACCTGCGCGTCGACGGGGGCTTCCTGGCGACGACGATCTAGTAACGGGCTGCAAGGCCGCCAGTTGATCACAGCCGGCATTACCCGACATTGAGTATTCAGCAGTTCACCCCTCGCGAGCTCGCGAAATCAAGAGAGAAGCCAGGACAGATATGCCCGCACCGATCGCACTGCAGCTGTACACATTGAGAGAAGCTGCCGCCGCCGACTACGAGGCGACGGTACGGAAGGTCGCAGACATCGGTTACGTCGGTGTCGAACCCGCGGGTTTTCCCGGGACCACCGTCGAGGCCGGCAAGAGGCTGTTTGACGAGTTGGGACTGCAGGTCTGCAGCGCCCATCTGCCCCTCCCTGTGGGCGAGGCTCAACAAGAGTCACTGGAGACAGCAGAGGCCCTCGGAATCACGCGCGTCGTGGCCGGTCTCGGGCCGGACAATTTCGGCACGAAGGACCAGATCAAGGCGTCATGCGACAAGTTCAACGAAGCCAGTGCCAACTGTGTCGAGAAGGGCTACACCTTCGGTATCCACAACCACTGGTGGGAATTCCTCGAGGTCGACGGCGAGCTGGTCTACAAGCAGATGCTTGAACATCTGGCGCCGGAGGTCTTTTTCCAGGTCGATGCTTACTGGGTACAGACCGCGGGGCCCGATCCAGCAGCAGTGATCGCCGAGCTCGGTAGCCGCGCGCCGCTGATCCATATGAAGGACGGCCCGTGCACACGCAAGGAAGACATGCAGGCCCTGGGTGAAGGGGTCACCGATTTCCAGAGCATCATCGATGCCGGCGGCGACAATGTGGACTGGTGGATCGTCGAACTCGACCGTTGCGCCACCGATATGGTCGAGGCCGTGGAGAAGAGCTACACGTTTCTGACCCAGAAGGGATACGCCCGTGGCCGGTAAGGTCCGTATCGGCCTGATCGGCTGCGGCAACATCAGCCCTCAGTACATCAGATGGTGCCGGACCTTCGAGATTATAGATCTGGTAGCCTGTGCCGATATCGACACGGATCTGGCGCAGGCGCGGGCCGAGGAATTCGAAGTTGCTGGTGGCTGCAGCGTCGATGAGCTACTGGCAGATGCCGGCATCGAGATCGTCGTCAATCTGACGGTGCCGAAGGTGCACGCCAGCGTCAACCGGCAGATCCTCGAGGCCGGCAAGCATGCCCACACCGAGAAGCCCTTCGCCGTCGACAAAGCCGAAGGCAGGGCGGTACTGGATCTGGCACAGGAGAAAGGACTGCGTACCGGCAGTGCGCCCGACACCTTTCTCGGCGGTGGCATCCAGACCTGTCGCAAGCTGATCGACGACGGCTGGATCGGAGAACCCGTGGCGGCATCGGCCTTCATGGCCGGTCGCGGACCCGAGGGCTGGCATCCGAACCCGGATTTCTTCTACAAGCCGGGTGGCGGTCCCATGTTCGACATGGGACCCTACTACCTGACGGCTCTGGTGTCGCTCCTCGGCCCTGTCCGGCGAGTCACGGGTTCGGCACGGGCCAGTTTTCCCCAACGGGTGATCACGAACCCGGAGCGCCGTACCGGGGAGCGGATCGAGGTGGAGACCCCGACACATATCTCCGGCGTGCTCGATTTCGCTGGCGGCGCCGTCGGTACGGTGGTCACCAGCTTCGATGTCTGGAGTCACAATCTGCCGAGGATCGAAATCTATGGTTCGGAAGGTTCGCTCAGCGTGCCCGATCCGAACACTTTCGACGGCCCGGTCAGACTCCGGCGTGCCGGACAGGACGACTGGCAGGAAGTGCCGCTGACGCACAGCGTCGAGGTCGGTCGCGGGATCGGGGTGGCCGACATGGCCTATGGACTTCGCTCGGGGCGGCCGCATCGAGCCAGCGGTGAACTGGCCTATCACGTGCTGGAGCTGATGCACGCCTTCGGGGAGGCATCCGACAGGGCGTCCCACGTGGAGATCGAGTCTCAGGTGGAGCGGCCAGCGGCACTTCCCATGGGGCTGCGCGCCGGAACTCTCGACGAGTAGAGGCGCGCCGCCAGATCCTTCGTCAGGAGAACAGCAGCTTGAGGTAGTAGAGCGGATTCGTCATGTCCTTCTTCGGCACGGCGTTGGCCAACATGCCACAGACATGGTTGGCGACGGTGTCATTCCTGGCGGCCTTGCCGATGACGAAGTTGAGCAGGGGACGGACCCGGGCGATCCACTGCATCTGGTGGCTCACCTTCAACTCGTCGCCGAGTGTTGCCCACAGTTCATCCGCATAGCGCTGCAGGCTGGTGGCCGAGGTGTCACCCTCCCGGATGGCTACGGCGCAGGTAGCCACCGCGATGCGGGCGGAGTAGAAAGCGTTGCCGATGCCTTCTCCCGAGAAGGGGTCGATGAGACCCGCCGCATCGCCGAGAAGAAGGAACCCGGGGCCGTGGGCAGGTCGTCTCTTGCTGCCCACGGGGAGATTCCATCCGGCGGGTTTCTCCAGCGGCCGGGCATGACGGAAGCGCTCGGCGAAGGGCGGCCGCCGCAGCACCTGATCCAGTGCCACGCGCAGATCGATACCCCGGCGTTTCATCGCCGCGTGCACCATGCCAATGCCGATGTTCGCCTTGCCCTCCCCCAGGGGAAAGATCCAGAAATACCCGGGGCGGACCTCGTCGGCGAAGTGCAGCTCCAACTCGTCGGTGAGTCCTTCCACTCCCTCGTAGTAGCAGCGCAACGCGACCAGTGAGTGGCGCGGGCTGTGGCTGTAGAGCCCGGTTTTGCGGGCAACGATGGAGTTGAAGCCGTCGCAGCCCAGCACAACACGAGTCCGGATCTGCACGAGGTGCCCCTGTTTGCTCTGCCTGCCCTCTATGCCGACGACACACCCCGCCTCGTCGCGCAGCAGGTCGCTGACGGCGAAGCCTTCGCGTACCTCCGCACCCCGGCGCCGCGCCTCCTTCAGGAGATAGTCGTCCAGGATCTTGCGCTGGATGACCCAGCCACCCATCGGCACATGCCGTCCAGTCAGGGGGTCGTAGTGCGTGCGGTCACGCATGTCGACACGGGCACCGACCGCCGTCGGGCTGGCCAGGATGATGTGGCGGATCTCGGCGCCTTCGAGGCGGGCCACGTCCTCCATCAGGCCCAGCTCGTCGAGGATGGACATACTCTTCCCTGACAGGGCGTCGCCGCAGACCTTGTCACGCGGGAAGGTGGCGCGGTCGACGACGACGGCGCTCAGGCCGTGGCGTGCAGCGTACATGGCAGCCGCAGCTCCGGCCGGTCCGCCACCGACGATAGCCAGATCGTATTCAGGGTCGGTCTTCATGGGTGGGTGAAAGTAGGCTTCGGCTGTATACCAGGCCATGCGCCGTCTTGCGGCCAGCAGCCTCCTTCGTACATTTTGAGACTCTCAAAGTAACAGCCCGACAGCGAGTTACGGGCCTTCAATTCAACCCCACAGCAGCCGAAGAGACCATGGCCGACGAGCATCACACAGCTACCGCCGACGAAGCCCAAGTGGAAGAGCGGGCTTTCCAGACCGAGGTCCAGCAGGTCCTGCAGATTCTTATCCACTCTCTGTACACCGACAAGGACGTGTTCCTGCGGGAACTCGTGTCGAATGCGTCAGACGCCCTCGACAAGATCCGTTTCCGGTCTCTCACCGACAAAGAGATCGTCGATCCCGACGCCGAACTGACCGTCGACATCAACGTCGATGCGACGGCCAAGACACTGACGATCACCGACACCGGGATCGGCATGACCCGAGACGAGGTGAACGACAACATCGGCACCATCGCCCACTCGGGGTCAAAGAAGTTCCTGCAGCAGTTGTCAGAGGAGCCCGACGAGGAGAACAAGCTGAAGCTCATCGGCCAGTTCGGCGTCGGCTTCTATGCCGTGTTCATCGTCGCCGAACGGGTGGTGGTGACGACCCGGGCCGCCGATCAGGACTCGGAGGCCGTCGTCTGGGAGTCCACCGGAGACGGCACCTATACGATCTCAACGACGAAGGACAGGACGGAACGGGGTACCGAGATCAAGGTCTTCGTGCGTTCTGACTGTGAAGAATACCTCGACGCTCACCGTCTCGAGTCAGTGGTGCGTCGGCACTCCGACTTCATCTCCTACCCGGTGAAGGTGGCCGGCAAACAGGCGAACTCGGCGTCGGCCCTGTGGACACGACCACGCAATGAGATCACGCCGGAGAACTACACGGAGTTCTACCAGCACCTCAGCGGCGATCACCAGGATCCTCTGATGTGGGAACACGTGGTGGTGGACGTACCGATCCAGTTTTACGCCGTGTTGTTCCTGCCGCGACAGTCGCCGATGGAACTGCTCTTCGGGCAGGATCCAAAGGTGAGGATCAACCTGCACGTGAAGCGCGTCTTCATTCAGGATGACTGCGAGCTGTTGCCGCTCTATCTGCGTTTCGTGCGTGGCGTCGTCGACTGCGATGATCTGCCTCTCAATGTGGCCCGGGAGTCATTGCAGAACAACCCGGTAGTGGCCAAGATCCGGCAGACGCTGACGCGGCGCATCCTGAGCAAGATCGAGGAACTGGCCAGCAAGGAACCGACGTCCTTCCTGACCTTCTGGGAGAGCTTTGGCATCGTCCTCAAGGAGGGAGTGGCCCGGGATTTCGAGCATCGCGAGCAGGTCAGCAAGCTGCTGCGGTTCTACTCGAGTTTCTCCGACAAACTGGCCGCCGATGCCGACACGCCGGAGATCCCGACTGACGCCGAGGCCGAAGAGGGTGAGAATGCGGCACCTGCGGAGACGCGCACGACGGAGACCGAAGGCCTGGTGGCCCTGCAGGACTACGTGGATCGCATGAAGTCGGATCAGGAGGTGATCTACTACCTGACCGGTGACAGTCGTCAACAGGTCGAGCAGAGCCCGCTGATGGAGTCCTTCCGCAAGAACGACCTCGAGGTGCTCTACCTGACAGACCCGGTGGACGAATGGGTGGCCAACTCGCTGCAGGACTTCGACAGCAAGCAGTTCCAGGCGATCGATGCGGAGGATCTGGATCTGCCGGAAGAGGTCAAGATCGAGGGCGCCGAGAGCACCGAGGATAAGGAACGCACCATCGAGCTGGTGAGTTTCCTGAAGCAGGAGCTGGAGTCACGCGTCGGGGAGGTGAAGGAGTCGAGCCGGCTCAGCGACGGTCCCTGCGCCCTGGTGGTGCCCAAGGGCGGTCTCAGTCAGCAGATGGAACGGATCATGCGCATGAGTGACGAGAACTTTCCGCTCACCAAGCGCACCCTGGAGATCAACCCGCGGCATGCGGCGATTCGCAACATGGGAGAGCTGCTCAAGGCGGACCGTGATTCGGCCGAACTCAAGGAGTGGTCACATTTTCTTGTCGACTATGTCCTGCTCGCCGAAGGCAAGGTCGAGGATCCACAGCGGGTCATGTCACAGATTCAGAAGATGATGAGCTCAGTCAGCCAGCAAGCGCTGCAAGCGCGGGAATAACGCGGATCGGCAGATAGGCGCTCTGTGCACAGATTCAAAAGATGATGAGTGTGGCCAGCGAATCGGCGCTGCAAGCAAGGGGGTAGGTATGAGCACGGCAACCGTATCGATAGACACGGGCCCGGACCTGCGGGCCAGCGCCTTGGCCGCGCGCGAATCGGCACGCAGTCTGGCGGCCACCTCCGGGGACGTGCGCGATGCCGGTCTCGAGGCGATCGCCGTGGCGCTGGAGTCCGAGCGGGAGGAGATGCTGGCGGCCAATGCCGAGGACCTCGGGGAGGCTCAGGAGATGGCCGCCCGCGGTGATCTGGGTGAGCCCCTGGTTGCCCGTCTGAACCTGGCCAAGGGGAAGTACGATCGCGCCATCGAGATGGTTCGCTCCGTGAAGTCGGCAGCTGATCCACTGTGGCAGACGCAGCGCGCCACCGAGATCGATGGCGGTCTCAACCTGTTCCGCGTGTCGGTTCCCATCGGTGTGCTGGGTGTGATCTTCGAGTCGCGCCCCGATGCACTGATCCAGATCGCCGCCGTGTGTCTGAAGTCAGGCAACGCCGTGCTGATGAAAGGCGGTTCCGAAGCGGCGCGTTCGAACCGGGCGCTGGCGGACCTGATCGTGCGCGCCACCGCGTCCGTGCAAGGACTCCCGGCCAACTGGCTGACGCTGATGGAGACGCGCGAGGACGTGAAGCAGATGCTGGCGCAGGAAGACGCCATCGACCTGATCATTCCCCGTGGGTCGAACGAATTTGTCAGCTACATCATGGACAACACCAACATCCCCGTCACCGGCCACGCCGATGGCATCTGCCATGTCTACGTGGACAAGGCGGCCGACCTCGACAAGGCGGTGCGCGTGGCCGTCGACTCGAAGGTGCAGGACGTGTCTACCTGCTGTACCGCCGAGACGCTCCTCGTGCACGCCGATGTGGCGGAGGCTTTCCTGGGGCGCGCCGTTGCCGAGCTGGTCGACGAACAAGTGGAAGTGCGAGGGGATGAGCGGACACGGGCTATCGCCGGAGAACAGGTGGTGGCGGCCACCGAGCAAGACTGGTCCACCGAGTACCTCGACTACATCCTGTCGGTGAAGGTTGTAGACAGTCTGGCCGAAGCCATGGCTCACATCAACCGCTACGGCAGCGCTCATACGGACACGATCGTGACGGAGGATCGCGCCCGGGCGGTGCGGTTTCTGCAGGGAGTGGACGGGTGCTCGGCCCTGGTCAACGCCTCCACCCGTTTCGCTGACGGGTACCGCTATGGCCTGGGGGCGGAAGTCGGCATCAGCACCGGCCGCCTGCACAGCCGTGGGCCGGTGGGCATGGAAGGATTGACGACCTACAAGTATCTGCTGGAGGGTGACGGACACACCGTCGACGACTACGAAGGCTCGACGCCGAAGCCGTACACCCACCGCAATCTGGCCGATCTGTGGAAGGCGTGACCGGTCAGACCGAACCATCAGGCCGCGTTTTTCCCTCGGGGGCCGCTTCGATCAGAATTCCCTGAGCCAATCGATTCCATCCGGTCTTCTCGTTCCACACGCCCAGGCTGGCCAGCCGGTAGGCGTAGCGGCCATCGTCGCGCAGCGACGTTGCCGGGTCGGCCAGGTGCAGGTAGGCCGTGTAGGTCCCCGATTCCAACTCTCGCGGCAGTGGCAACTCGATCTCCATCAGGTACCGCTCTCCCGGCTTCCAGGCTCGGGGATCGAGTCCCGTGGCCAGCGACCAGGAGCGTCCGGTCGCCGCGTGCTGCAGGACGATCTCCACATTGCGCGAATTGTAGAGCGAGGCGAAGCCGTAATTCTCCAGGTCCAGGGCAACGCGCAGACGGCCACCGGCTCGGGCCCGGACGGGGAACTGGCTCTCATGCAGGGCGAAGCGTGCTCCCAACCTGCGCCTGACGTAGTCGAGACAGCCCTGTGATTCCCACTTCTCGAGCACATCAGGATGCCACTGACTGTTGAGGTAGGTGGCGTGGAGAGCGTGCAGTTCCGTCCTCGCCGGCTCGCAATCGTTGAGTTCGTAGGCAGCGCAACTCTCTCCACCAAACACCGTCAGGGCTGTTTCTCCGGTCAGGTAGGCGGTTTCTCCGGCTCGATCCATGCCGCCTCGATCGTAGGTACCCACATCGTTCGCTGACGACAGGAAGCAATCGTTGTGGTGACCGACCCGGGCCACCGGTTCGCCGCTGTAGGCGTTGGCATCGGTCACCGTCTCGAAGCCGCCGCCGCTGGCGAAGATCCGCTGTTTCAGCAGGGGATAGCGCAGGGCGATCATGCGTTCCTCCGGGGTCTGCTCGAGCAGGAAGTGGACGAAGTCCCGGCTCTGTTCCGGGTCTGTGGCGATCGCCGTCGTGTGAAACTCGCCCCAGGGGCCGATGAAACCGGCCTCGAAGAGGGCGATGACGTCGGCGTTGGCGGTAAAGATCGGCCCCAGCTGGGTCACGTGCCGGCGGATGTTGTGGATCGGCGGGTCGGTATAGCTGGTGTAGTCGCCCCCGGGGCCTTCGAAGCCATAGGTGCCGCGCACGATTACCTTCATGCCCTGGTCGCGGGCGGTCTGGAAGCCTTGCTCCACCCTGGCGAGGAAGTCGTTGGGCAGCAGTTCGTCCTGGCGATAGGCCGCCATGGAGATGCGTCCCCAGACGAGGGTGATGCCTTCCTGCTCGCGGATGGCGCCGATGTCGGCAGACAATCCCGGCAGGTCGGCGTAGCGGTAGAAGCCCCGCTCCGGGTTGGGGAAGAGGCTGTCGTCGACCTCGTAGCGGGTGACGATCAGCGAATCCAACGTGCTGCCTCCGATGACAGCGTCATTCTCTGTCGACTGACTGCCGCAGGCGACGTGGAGCAATGCTCCGCAGATGGTCGCCAAGCCAGTGATGGATCGGCGGAACATGGCATCGACCCTCGGGAATCGGTGGCTCGCAATGTGGGCAGCTTGCCAGACGGGCGGTTCAATCTATTGCACTGGGATGCCGGTGTCACAGTGAGACGTATGCACTGGGATGCCGGTGTCACAGTGAGACGTAAGCGGTTGAGTCTCGGGGTATCGCGGCGGACCGGGTATCGCCGTCCGGACGAATGCTCACGCCGCCGCCGCCGGTACGGCATTTGCATTGTGATTGGCAGGGAAGCACGGGAAGGCAGAGGAGAGACGATGAGCATGGATCTGAAGGCGACCGTGAAGGAGGTCTGCGGCGCCTGCAACAACGATCAACATCGCATGATCGACATCGTGCGCGGCGTGCAGGAAGGACTTGGGTATGTCTCCGGGGAGGCGATGGAACAGATCGCTGAC